>FLNY01004415.1_pt1 | contig 22031 bp, 16 predicted proteins | sample 1140381 | NCBI WGS metagenome assembly FLNY01 (sample SAMEA3878172, study PRJEB12797) | bioreactor metagenome | biome: Moose rumen | place: Sweden | collected 2011-10
AGGGCAGAATCTGTGTAATCGAGCGAATAACTATGAGCTCAACAATTCTGATAAAAGTCCATCTCATCAGTGAAATCTGTGTTCATAAACTGAAATTTTAACATGCGAAACTTGTGTTATTTTATAAAAGTGCCCTTTAAATTTCGTGATTCCAATTATTTTTCGTAACTTTGCAAAACTTGTGCGCCTTGTTCGCAATAGCGCACTTTTTGATGTTTTTATTTTTGGCCGTAACACCTGATTCAGACGGCCTTGATGTTTTACTTTGGCAGCCATTGCTGCCGCTAGATGTTTTTATTAACAAGATGAATGTAATTACAAAGACAGTCTCATTGCCCGACGGAAGAGAAATTAGCATTGAGACAGGAAAACTGGCGAAACAAGCCGATGGATCCGTTGTCCTCAGAATGGGCAAAACCGTGCTCCTGGCCACTGTTTGCGCCGCGAAAGATGCAGTGCCGGGAACCGATTTCATGCCGCTGCAGGTGGAGTACCGCGAGAAATATGCGGCTAACGGACGATTCCCTGGTGGATTCACAAGACGTGAGGGCAAAGCCTCCGATGAGGAGATCCTCACCTGCCGCCTCGTGGACCGCGCACTCCGTCCGCTCTTCCCGAGCGACTACCATGCGGAGGTGTATGTGAATGTGATTTTGTTTTCTGCTGACGGTGTCGATATGCCGGACGCGCTCGCAGGCTTCGCCGCCTCTGCTGCCCTGGCCGCTTCCGACATTCCGTTCGAGGGCCCGATCTCTGAGGTGCGAGTGGCTCGTGTCAACGGTGAGTTCGTGATCAACCCTACCTTCCAGCAGCTGGAGGAGGCCGACATGGACCTCATGGTGGGCGCCACCGAAGAGAATATCATGATGGTGGAGGGTGAGATGAAAGAGGTGTCGGAGCAGGATCTGCTCGAGGCGCTCAAAGCCGCACACGCTGCCATCAAACCGCAGTGCCAGCTTCAGAAAGAACTGATGAAAGAGCTGGGTACAGACGTGAAACGCGAATACTGCCACGAGGTGAACGACGAGGAGCTGGCAGCCGCCGTGAAGGAGCAGTGCTACCAGAAAGCATACGACGTGACCAAGCAGGGACTTGAGAAACATGCGCGCGCAGAGGCTTTCGAAGCCATCCGCGAAGAGTTCAAAGAGGCGTATGCCGCACAGCACCCTGACATGACCGAGGACGAGATCGAAGAGAAGAACGCCCTCATCGATAAATATTATCATGATGTGGAGAAAGACGCGATGCGCCGCTGTATCCTCGACGAGGGTATCCGCCTCGACGGACGCGCCACTACCGACATCCGCCCGATCTGGTGCGAGGTTGACCCGCTCCCGGGACCTCACGGTTCGGCTATCTTCACCCGTGGCGAGACACAGTCGCTCGCAACCTGCACGCTCGGCACCAAGCTCGACGAGAAACTCATCGACGGTGCGCTCGTACGTGAATATCAGCGTTTCCTCCTCCACTACAACTTCCCTCCGTTCTCGACGGGTGAGGCTAAGGCACAGCGCGGCGTGGGACGACGCGAGATCGGACATGGTCACCTCGCTTGGCGTGGTATCAAAGGCCAGCTGCCGGAGGATTATCCTTACACCATCCGCGTGGTGAGCGACATTCTTGAGTCGAACGGCTCGTCGTCTATGGCCACCACCTGTGCCGGCACGCTCGCTCTGATGGACGCAGGTGTGCCTATCAAGAACCCTGTGGCTGGTATCGCCATGGGTCTGATTAAAAACCCGGGTGAGGACAAATATGCCATCCTCTCTGATATCCTCGGTGACGAGGACCACCTCGGAGACATGGACTTCAAGACGACCGGAACGAAGAACGGTCTGACCGCCACACAGATGGATATCAAGTGCGACGGACTTTCTTACGAGATTTTGGAGAAAGCGCTCATGCAGGCCAAGGCGGGACGCGAGCATATCATGGGCGAGATGATGAAGACCATCTCCGAGCCGCGTCCTGAACTCAAGCCTCATGTACCGCGTATCGAGCAACTCATCATCCCGAAGGAGTTCATCGGTGCTGTCATCGGTCCTGGCGGTAAGATCATCCAGCAGATGCAGGAGGATACCGGCGCCACTATCACCATAGATGAGGTGGACGGCGTAGGAAAGGTGCAGGTGAGCGCTCCAGACAGAGACGCCATCGAGGCTGCTCTCGCCAAGATCAGAGCCATCGTTGCTATCCCTGAGGTGGGCGAGGTGTATAAAGGTACCGTTCGCTCCATTATGCCTTACGGATGCTTCGTGGAGTTCATGCCGGGCAAGGACGGTCTGCTCCATATCAGTGAGATAGACTGGAAACGCCTGGAGACCGTGGAAGAGGCTGGCATCAAAGAAGGTGACCCGATCGACGTGAAGCTCGTGGATATTGACCAGAAGACCGGTAAGTTCAAGCTCTCACACCGTGTGCTTATCGAGAAACCGGCCGACTATGTGGAGCGCCCACCGCGTGAACGTCGTGAGCGCCGTGACCGTGGTGAGCGCAACGACCGTGGAGAACGCCGCGACCGTCGTAACGACCGTCATGAGCACCGTCACCAGCAGCACAACAACAATGCTGCACCGGCTGAGCCTGCAAATGACGCACCGGTTCGCTCCGCACTCGACGACTTCCTGTCATAAGCTTCGCCATAGCTTATATTTATATATAGTTAGCGCCGGACTCTCATGAGCCCGGCGCTTTTTCGCTCTGAAATCCCCGGAATCCCCGGAAATATCCGTCCGGATGGCAAAACTCTTACTTCTTACCTCTTACTTCTTACTTCAATGCTCTTCCCCTCTTCTGCAAGTATCGTCTCGGGAAACACCTCCTGTGCCTCGCGCAGGAGCACCTGCTCGTCGTCATAGCGCTGTGAGTAATGGCCGATGATCAGCTTGCCTGCTCCGGCCGCCTTCGCTATCATCGCAGCCTGACGGGCGGTGCTGTGGCAGTATCTCGCTGCCAGCTCCGTGTTATCCTCACCGTAGGTGGCCTCATGGTAGAGCAGATCCACCCCTTTGAGCTGATCAGCGATGGCAGGCAGGTAGGCGGTATCGGAGCAGAAGGCGTAGGAGCGTGCAGGGGCGGGTGGGGTGGTGAGCTCCGTATGCGGAACCATCACTCCGTCGGCAGTCATGAAATCCTGTCCCGCCTTGATGTTGTTGACCTGGCTATAGGGAATCCCATAGCGGTCGATAACACCATGACGCATATGTGGACGGCCCTGCTTCTCGCGGAAGCAGTAGCCGCAGCAGGCGACGCGGTGGTGCAGCGGGATACTCTCGATGCTGAGGCTGCGGTCTTCGTAGATGACGGCTGCCTTCGTGGTGTCCACCTCGTGAAACACCACCTCATATTCCATGCCGCTGCAGAAATAGGCGATCTGCGGACGGAACACCTTCTCCAGGTCTTTAGGTCCATAGACATGAAGGGGAGCTTTGCGACCCAGTAGCGCCATCGTGGAGACATAGCCGACCAGCCCGAAGCAGTGGTCACCGTGCAGATGGGAAATCAGCACGGTGTTGATACGGTTCAGGTTGATGCGGTTGCGGCGTAATGCCAGCTGCACTCCTTCGGTGCAGTCCACCAGAAAATATTTGTTGCGGATATCCACCACCTGGGCGGTGCCCAGATGCCGCAGCGTGGGCAATGCGCTTCCGCATCCCAAGATCGTCACCTCAAATTTTTCCATTTTTCTTCTTTTTTCGTTTGCCCCCCGGAATCTCCGGAATACCGTTATCCCGGAATCTCCGGAACTTCCGGAAAACCCGGAATCTTCGGAAAAAAAGCCGGAGCATGGAATCCATGCTCCGGCCTGTAAGTATAGTTGGTAGGGCATGTACTTACCCTCACTGGTCAGATTTACTCAGCGTCAGCTTCCATGTTAGCTTTGAGGTTGGCCAGAGCATCGAGGTCACCGAGAGTGGTTGCAGCCTGCTTGTTCTGGATAGCAGGGGCCTGCTCTTTCGGCTGACGGCTCTTCTTAGCCGCTGCCTTCTTCTCCTTAGCCTCTGCACGCTGCACATCTTCGAAGATGCGGCTGTGGCTCAGGATGATGCGCTTTGCGTCCTTGTTGAACTCGATCACCTTGAACTCGAGCTCCTCACCAAGCTGTGCCTGGGTGCCGTCCTCCTTCACGAGATGTTTTGGAGTGGCGAAGCCCTCAACACCATGCTCGAGAGCGATTACTGCGCCCTTGTCGAGCACCTCAACGATCTTACCGGTGTGGATGGAATCCTGGGTGAAGATAGTCTCGAAGTTGTTCCAAGGGTTCTCCTCAAGCTGCTTGTGACCGAGCGACAGACGACGGTTCGTCTTGTCGATGTCGAGCACCTGCACCTCGATGTTCTCACCGATCTGGGTGAACTCTGAAGGGTGCTTGATCTTCTTGGTCCAAGACAGGTCGCTGATGTGGATCAGACCGTCAACACCTTCCTCGATCTCAACAAACACACCGAAGTTGGTGAAGTTGCGTACCTTGGCGGTGTGCTGTGAACCAACAGGATATTTCTCTTCGATGTTGCTCCATGGATCTTCCTTCAGCTGCTTTACGCCGAGGCTCATCTTACGCTCGTCGCGGTCGAGAGTCAGGATCACTGCCTCTACCTCGTCGCCCACCTTCATGAAGTCCTGTGCGCTGTGGAGATGTGCGCTCCAGCTCATCTCGCTCACGTGGATCAGACCTTCCACGCCTGGTGCGATCTCGATGAAAGCGCCATAGTCGGCCATAACGACAACCTTGCCCTTCACCTTGTCGCCTACCTTCAGCTCCTTGTCGAGGGCATCCCATGGGTGTGGAGTGAGCTGCTTCAGACCGAGGGCGATACGCTTCTTCTCATCATCGAAGTCGATGATCACCACGTTCAGCTTCTGGTCGAGCTCTACCACTTCCTTCGGATCGCTCACGCGGCCCCAAGAGAGGTCTGTGATGTGGATAAGACCGTCAACACCACCGAGGTCGATGAACACACCGTAAGAGGTAATGTTCTTGACAGTGCCTTCGAGGATCTGACCTTTCTCAAGCTTGCTGATGATCTCTTTCTTCTGCTGCTCGAGCTCTGCCTCGATGAGAGCCTTGTGGCTGACAACAACATTGCGGTACTCCTGGTTGATCTTCACAATCTTGAACTCCATGGTCTTACCAACGAATGTATCATAGTCGCGGATAGGTTTCACGTCAATCTGGCTGCCTGGCAGGAATGCCTCTGTGCCGAATACATCTACAATCATACCACCCTTTGTGCGGCATTTCACGAAGCCCTTCACAATCTCGTCGTTCTCAAGAGCGGTGTTCACGCGCTCCCATGAGCGGGCCTGACGTGCTTTCTTGTGAGAGAGAATCAGCTGACCTTTCTTGTCTTCCTGATTCTCGATGTACACCTCAACGGTGTCGCCTTCTTTCAACTCAGGGTTGTAGCGGAATTCGCTGCGTGGGATGATACCCTCGCTCTTGTAGTCGATGCTGACCACAACCTCGCGGTCGTTCAGGTTGATTACAACGCCATCTACCACGTCGTTGTCGGCAATCTTGTTGAGGGTTGATTCATAGGCTTTGGTGTCCTCTGCCTTGGCGGATGCGTTCATGCCATCGTTTTCAAACGCTTCCCAGTCGAAACCTTCCAACGGTTTGATGTCTTTTGTGTTCATAAATAAATTTTGTTTGTTTTTTGAATGAATTAATAACGTTAGACTTTATGTTGATAAATCTAATTTCCATCAGACTTGCAATCAGCACTTTAGCGCATAAAACGCATGGATTCCGACCGCTGACGGCCGACATCCATGTGCCTTTCGCAGAAAAATCCGTGCAAAGATAGACATTTTTTTCCGTTCTGCCAAATATTTCCACACATTTTATATTTTATACGATTTTTTGAATTCTTTCCTTCGCTTTTCTGTTTTTATTCCGTATCTTTGTTTCTGAAACAAATAAAACCAGGAGAATATGGACGCATTGTCTAATGCGGATTTTGAGTATCAGAAGCAGCCGGACTACTGCTGGTTTGTGATACGATCGACTTTCAACCGGGCCCATAAGGCCTACGACCTGCTCACCATGAGCGGATTCACGGCGTATATGCCCGTGCATGTGGTTGAGAGAGTGAAAAAACAGCGGTTGAGGAGGGTGGTCGAACCGCTCATCCACAATCTGCTTTTTGTATATACGAAAGAAGCGGACATCAAGGACTTCGTCAAGCAGAACAAGGACCTTACCTATGTCACGCTATACTATAACCATTTCGAGACCGACGCCAGAGGGTATAACACCCTTATGAAGGTGCCGGAATCGCAGATGGACAACTTCATCAGGGCCACCAGGATGGAGAACAAACATGTGTTGCTCGTCGACCCAACGAAAGTGAGGTATAAGTCGGGCGACACAGTGCGTGTGGTCGAAGGCGACTTCATCGGTGTCACCGGCAAAGTGGCGCGAGTGAGGGGGCAAAACCGCGTGGTCGTCACGCTCGACGGTGTCTGCGCCATCGCCACAGCCTACATTCCTCAGGCCTTCCTCGAACCATACGAGCCGGCATAGAGCTTGAGGTTTCAGTGGTTTCAAAGGTTTCAGTAGTTTTAAGAGTCTCAAAGGTTGAATTCCCGGAAAATCCGGTGTCTCCGGAAAACCCGGAAAATCCGGAAAAAACTTCTTACATCTTACTTCATTTATGCAATATCATATCTTTTCACCTTACCGCGTGTGTCCGTTGGGCGCACATGTTGACCACCAGCACGGACTGGTCACCGGATTTGCCATTGACAAAGGCGTGGACCTCTGGTTCACACCGCGTCAGGATTCAACAGTCAACCTTGTCTCACGCACCTTCGAAGGCGACGTGAGCTTCGATATTGACCAGCCGTCGCAGATACGTGAGTTCCACTGGGGCGACTATGCCCGTGGCGCCAAATATGCGCTGCGCAAACGCTTCGAACTCCAGTATGGCATCGACGGCGTGATTCAGGGATCGCTTCCGGTGGGAGGACTCAGCTCTTCCGCCGCTGTGCTCATCGCCTATGTGATGGCATTTGCCAAGGCAAACGGCATATCGCTCAAACCGTTTGAGATCGCACAGATCGCATCCGAAGCGGAGCGCGAGTATATCGGACTGAACAACGGACTGCTCGACCAGGCTTGTATCGCACTGGGAAAGAAAGACGGACTCCTCTTCCTCGACTGCGACTCCAACGACTACCGCATCATCAAGAAAAACCCGAACATGCCGGAGTTTGTGATTGGCATCTTCTTCTCCGGACTCACACGCAACCTGGTCAACAGCGACTACAACCTGCGCGTGTATGAGTGCAAGACGGCGGCATGGAATATGCTGGCATATACCGACCAGCCGCTCCGCACCTTCGATAAGACCTTCCTGCGCGATATTCCGAAGGACACCTTCGACAAGACCAAGGACACCATGCCGAAACGCTTCGCGCGTCGCGCCGAACACTTCTACTCCGAATACCGCCGTGTGCGACAGGGCGTGACGGCATGGGAGACCGGCAACCTGCCGCTCTTCGGCAAACTCAGCTTCACCAGCTGCGAGTCGAGCATCCATAATTATGAGTGCGGAAGCCAGGAGCTGATCGCCATCTACGACATCATGAAAGAACTGAAAGGCGTGTGGGGAGGGCGATTCTCCGGCGCGGGATTCAAGGGGGCATGTATCGCGCTCGTCGATCCTGCATATAAGGACGAAATACAGAAAGTGCTCACCGAGCGCTACCTCGACCAGTTCCCGGAATACGAGAAAACTTTTGAGGTGTTCTGGGTCAAGACCGACGACGGCGCCCGGTTCGTATGATAAATTGGAAATTAGGAAACCTCCGACCAGTCCGCCCCGTCCGACCTGTCTGACCCGTCCGACCAGTCTGACATTCATCCGCATGGCCAAAGTTCAAATCTCAAATCTCAAAGTTCAAAGTAAGTAGTGAAAACCATCGTTATAGCGGCAGGATATGCCACCCGACTATATCCGCTCACGGAGAACACGCCCAAACCTCTGCTCGAGGTGGGGGGCAAAACCATCCTGGGGCGCATGCTCGACGACATCGACCAGATCGATGACATCGACGAGCATATCATCATCTCCAACCATAAGTTCGTGGAGCATTTCAGACAGTGGACCGACCAGACCAACTACCGTAAGCCGGTGACCGTCATCGACGACGGAACCGAGACCAACGACACACGGCTGGGGGCTGTATGCGACCTCCTCTTCGCCATCGACAGCCTCCGTATTGACGACGACCTGCTCGTGGTGGCAGCCGACAACATCCTCTTCTTCTCTTTCCAGGAGTTCGTGGATTTTGCCAAGGCAAAGAACACCTCATGCATCATGTGCCACGAGCAGAAAGACGTGGAGAAACTTCGACGCACAGGCGTCATCACCGTAGATGACCAGATGAAGGTGCTGGAGATGGAGGAGAAGCCACAAAATCCGAAAACCACATGGGCTGTTCCTCCGTTCTACGTTTACCTGCGAAAAGACCTCCCGCTCGTGAAAAATGCCGTGAACGACGGTTGCGGAAAGGATGCCCCGGGCAACCTTGCGCACTACATGGTGGAGCACACCACGATGCATGCATGGCCTATGTCGGCCGGACGCTTCGACATCGGTTCCCTCGACACCTATTACGAGGCACAGACATTATTTTCTTAAAAAACCGCTATAACCGCTATAACCGCTATCAAAAAAAACTATGCAATCCGTAAACCTCAACAGCAAGAACATCCTCGTTACCGGCGCTGCCGGTTTCATCGGCGCCAACCTTGTGAAGCGTCTGCTCAAAGACACCAGCCAGGCCACAATCATCGGTATCGACAATATCAACAATTACTATGATGTGAGCCTCAAATATGAGCGTCTGGAACAACTGCAGTCCGACCCGCGCTTCCTCTTCATCAAAGGGGATATCGCCGACAAGGAAACCATCGATGCCATCTTCAAACGCTACAACCCGGCTGTGGTGGTCAACCTCGCGGCACAGGCAGGCGTACGTTACAGCATCTCCAACCCGGATGCCTATATCCAGTCGAACATCATCGGATTCTACAACATACTTGAGGCATGCCGGCACAGCTACGACGACGGCAACCGGGGCGTGGAACACCTGGTCTATGCCAGCTCATCGAGCGTCTATGGCAGCAACAAGAAGGTGCCGTACTCCACCGACGACAAGGTGGACAACCCCGTGAGCCTCTATGCGGCCACGAAGAAGAGCAACGAACTGCTGGCGCATGCCTACAGCAAACTTTATAACATCCCGTCCACCGGACTCCGCTTCTTCACGGTTTACGGACCGGCAGGACGTCCCGACATGGCGTACTTCGGATTCACCGACAAGCTGGTGAAAGGACAGACCATCCAAATCTTCAACTACGGAAACTGCAAGCGCGACTTCACCTACGTGGATGATATCGTGGAGGGCGTGGTGCGTATCATGCAGGGTGCGCCAGAACGCAAGAACGGTGAGGACGGACTGCCACTGCCGCCTTATCAGGTGTATAACATCGGTAACTCCAACCCGGAGAACCTGCTCGATTTCGTCACCATCCTGCAGGAAGAACTGGTGCGCGCGGGCGTATTGCCGCAGGACTACGACTTCGAGGCACATAAGGAACTCGTGCCGATGCAGCCGGGCGATGTGCCGGTCACCTATGCCGACACCTCTGCGCTCGAACGCGACTACGGCTTCCGACCGTCAACATCCCTCCGCGACGGTCTCCGTGCCTTCGCCCAATGGTACGCCGGGAGAGTTTAGAGTTTAGAGGTGAGAGGTTAGAGGTGAGTGGTGAGAGCTCGAAATCCCGAAATTCCGAAATTCCGAAAAAATAATTCCTCATTCCTCATTTCAACTAACAACTAATCATAAATTTCAAATTTCAAAGTTCAAAATTCAAAGTATTTGTGTTTTCTTTCAACAACATTCTCAAGCATACAATCTGGGGCGGTAACCGCATCACCCGCCTCAAGCAGATTCCCGACGTTCCCTACAAAGTGGGGGAGAGCTGGGAGATATCTGCCATTCCCGACAGTGAGTCAATAGTGGCGGACGGACCGGATGCGGGACTGTCCCTCTCACAATTAATCTGTAAGCATGGAGCAGAACTGATGGGGAAGCACGTGCTCCACTCGTGTGGCAAAAACTTCCCACTGCTCATCAAGTTCATCGATGCCAACGACGACCTGTCCATACAGGTGCATCCCGACGATGAGACGGCACGACGACGGCACGACTCTCCGGGAAAGACAGAGATGTGGTATGTGATGAATTCCACACCCGATGCCTCCATTCGCGTTGGATTCGACCACGACATGGACCAGACAGCATATACTGAAGCGGTGGAGAACAACTCCGTCATCGAACATATCAGACGATTTCAGGTGAAGGAAGGCGATGTGTTCTTCCTTCCTGCCGGCAGGGTACATTCCATCGGAGCCGGAACGCTACTCGCCGAAATCCAGCAGTCGAGTGATATCACCTACCGCATCTACGATTTCGGAAGGATCGACGACGACGGCAACCCACGGGAGCTGCATACCGACCTGGCGACCGATGTGCTTGATTACAAAGCACATGAGGACTACCGCACGAGCTATGAACTCAGAACCGATGAGCGGGTGGTGCTGGCCGACTGTAATTATTTCCGTACATGCATCATCGATGCCGGTAAAAACATCGACCTCGATTATACCGACACCGACTCCTTCGTCGTGCTGATGTGCGTGGAGGGAAAGGCGCAAGTGAAACAGAATGGAGGATTGCGGCCCGACACAAGAACCATCGCTCAAGGACAGACACTCCTCATCCCTGCTTCAGCCGAGAATGTCAACATCTGGCCCGACACTCGCTGCAGGCTCCTCGAAATCACCATGCCTTGAATATAATCCGGAAAATCCGGAGAGCCCGGAAAATCCGGAATATCCGAAAAAAACATAATAAACCCCAATATATGAACGTTATAAAGACAGAAATTCCAGATGTGCTGATACTCGAACCGCATGTGTTCAACGATGCCAGAGGTTATTTCTTTGAGTCGTATTCACAACGAGTGTTCGACCGGGAAGTGGGGCCTGTCCGCTTCGTACAGGACAACGAGAGCAAGTCATCCTATGGAGTACTGCGCGGACTCCATTTCCAGAAACCGCCGTTCGCACAGGCAAAGCTGGTGAGGGTCATTCACGGACGTGTGCTCGATGTGGCAGTCGACATCCGTGTGGGGTCGCCCACCTATGGCAATTGGGTGAGTTGTGAACTCACCGAAGACAACCACCGCCAGTTCTTCATACCGCAGGGATTCGCACACGGATTCAGCGTGCTCAGCGAGACCGCTGTTTTCCAGTATAAGTGCGACAATTTCTATAACCCGCAGAGCGAAGGAGCCATCATCTGGAACGACCCGCAGCTGAATATCGACTGGCAACTGCCTGAGCAGGATATACTCCTCTCCGACAAAGACCGGCTCAACCCGCTACTCGCCGACTTCCAGTCACCTTTTCAGTTTTAAATATGGAACGAAGAATGAATACGCTTCGCGAGCAGGATGCCGTACCGAACCCCGTCCACTTGTAGAGACGTGGGCATGCCCCGTCTCCCCAACCGGATGGCCAAATTCCAACGTAAAACTAATCATAAAGTTCAAATCTCAAATATCAAAGTTCAAAGTAAAATATCATGAAAGGAATCGTTTTGGCCGGTGGATCCGGCACCCGACTTTATCCCATCACGAAGGGTGTGAGCAAGCAGCTCATCCCTATCTTCGACAAACCGATGGTGTATTATCCGATATCGGTGCTGATGAACGCCGGTATCAGAGAGATTCTCATTATCTCCACGCCTCAGGACCTGCCTGCTTTCCGACGCCTCCTCGGCGACGGGTCGGACTATGGAGTGGAGTTCACCTATGCTGAGCAGCCGTCACCCGACGGACTGGCACAGGCATTCATCATTGGTGAGGATTTTATCGGCGACGACTCTGTATGCCTCGTCCTCGGCGACAACATATTCCATGGCAACGGCTTCGTGCCGATGCTCGAGGAGGCGGTAAGAGATGCGGAGCAGAACCAGCTTGCCACCATCTTCGGCTATTGGGTGAGCGACCCGGAACGCTACGGAGTGGCGGAGTTCGACAAAGAGGGCAACTGCCTCTCCATCGAGGAAAAACCGAAGGAGCCGAAGTCCAACTATGCGGTCGTGGGACTGTATTTCTACCCGAACAAGGTGGTGGAAGTGGCAAAGACCATCAAGCCGTCTGCACGAGGTGAGCTGGAGATTACATCGGTGAATCAGCGTTTCCTCGAAGACAAGGAGCTGAAAGTGCAGACGCTCGGACGCGGTTTCGTATGGCTCGACACCGGCACCCACGACTCCCTCTCTGAGGCATCCACCTATATCGAAGTCATCGAAAAACGTCAGGGACTGAAAATCGCATGTCTCGAAAGCATCGCCTACCGTAAGGGTTGGATTGACGACGACAAGATGCGTGAACTGGCGCTGCCGATGCTCAAAAATCCGTACGGGCAGTATCTCCTCCGTGTCGTGGATGAGCTGAAACACAAGTAGGTTTAGTAGTTTAATAGTTTAATAGGTCGGAATCCCGAAATTCTGAAATTCCGAAATACCCATCCGAAACCTTTGGGAAAGTATTCCATCCGCATGGCCAAAGTTCAAATCTCAAAGTTCAAATCTCAAAGTTCAAAGTTCAAAGTATATCATGAACATATTAATTACAGGCGCTAACGGACAGCTCGGACGTAGTATGCAGCTGGTGTGTGCAGCTTCGTCCGACCACTATTTCTTCACCGATGTGTGTGAAGGCTATGAGCAGCTCGACATCACCGACCTTGAGGCGGTGAGAAAAACTGTGGCGGATAAGCAGATTGGCTGTATTGTCAACTGCGCAGCATGGACCAACGTCGATGCGGCTGAGACTGCCGGCGATATCGTGGAAAAGCTCAATGCGGAGGCTCCCCACAACCTTGCGCTGGCTATGAGAGAGGCGGGTGGACTCCTTGTCCATATATCCACCGACTATGTGTTCGGCGGCGAACCTTATAACACACCGTGCCGGGAGGATCAGACGGGTACACCGACCGGAGTTTACGGCCTGACCAAACTCCATGGCGAACAGCGCATACAGGAAAGCGGATGCAACCACATCATCATCCGCACAGCATGGCTCTACAGCGAATACGGAAAGAACTTCGTGAAGACCATGCTCCACCTCACTGCTACCAAACCACAACTGAAAGTGGTGTTCGACCAGTGCGGAACACCTACGTATGCACACGACCTGGCCGCGACCATCTTCGACATCGTGGAAAGCCGTATGTTTGACGGAAAGTCGGGCATCTACCATTTCTCCAACGAAGGGGTGTGCTCGTGGTTCGACTTCACGAAAGTAATCGCTCAGATGGCTGGGAATAACGGATGTGATATACAGCCATGCCACAGCGACGAGTTCCCGTCGCCAGTGAAACGGCCTGCATATTCTGTGCTCGACAAAACGAAAATCAAGCAGACATTCGGAATCACCATCCCTTACTGGACGGATTCACTCCAAGTCTGCATCAATAATCTGAAACAGTAACTAAAGCTAAAACCATCCGCATGGCTCCCCGAAGGGGGCTCCCTCCCTTTGGGGGAGGGCGGGGGGAGAGGCTTCTAACATTTTTAATAATGAACATTCTGATTACTGGAGGCGCCGGATTTATCGGCAGCCATGTGGTGAGACTTTTTGTCAATAAGTATCCGGATTACAAGATTGTCAACCTCGACAAACTGACGTATGCCGGCAACCTGGCAAACCTCAAGGATGTAGAGGACAGGCCGAATTATAAGTTCGTCAAGGCGGATGTCTGCGATTATGAGACCATCTGCAAAGTAATGCGTGATGAGCAAATCGACGGTGTGATTCACCTCGCCGCCGAAAGCCATGTGGACCGCAGCATCAAAGACCCGTTTACCTTCGCGCGTACCAACGTGATGGGCACGCTCTCCCTCCTACAGGCCGCAAAAGTCTATTGGGAGACACTGCCCGAAAAATATGAGGGAAAACGCTTCTACCATATCTCCACCGACGAGGTCTATGGGGCTCTCGAGATGACTCATCCGCAAGGTATCGAACCACCGTTCTCTACCACTGCGTCATCTTCGGCACATCATCTGGCTTATGGCGACACCTTCTTCTATGAGAACACCAAATACCAGCCCCACAGCCCTTATTCGGCAGCGAAAGCATCGAGCGACCATTTCGTAAGAGCCTACCACGACACCTATGGAATGCCCACCATCGTGACCAACTGCTCGAACAACTACGGACCGTATCAGTTTCCTGAAAAACTCATCCCGCTGTTTATCAATAATATACGTCACCGCAAACCACTCCCGGTCTATGGAAAAGGTGAGAACGTGCGAGACTGGCTCTATGTGGAAGACCATGCGCGGGCCATCGACCTTATCTTCCATAAGGGAAAAGTGGCGGAGACGTACAACATCGGTGGGTTCAACGAGTGGAAAAACATAGATATCGTCAGAGAACTGATCAAGACCGTTGATCGGGTGCTCGGAAGAAAAGAGTTCGAGGACCTTGACCTCATCACCTACGTGACAGACCGCCAGGGACATGACATGCGCTATGCCATCGACTCCACGAAACTACAGAAAGAACTGGGATGGGAACCGTCGCTGCAGTTTGAGGAGGGTATCGAGAAGACCGTGCGCTGGTATCTCGACAACCAACAGTGGATGGACAACGTCACCTCTGGCGACTACCAGAATTATTACCGGGATATGTATGAAGGAAGATAAGCATTTTATAGCAGTAGCAGGTACTGGATATGTGGGTCTTTCCATTGCAACGTTGTTGGCACAGCATAACCATGTCACAGCAGTGGACGTCATACCTGAGAAGGTGAACCTGATCAACAACCGCAAGTCACCTATCCAGGACGAGTATATAGAGAAATATCTGGCAGAGAAACCGCTCGACCTCCATGCCACACTCGACGGGGCGGCAGCCTACCGGGATGCGGACTTCGTCGTCATCGCAGCACCGACCAACTACGATCCGGTACGCAATTATTTCGATACCTCCCATGTGGAAGAAGTCATCGACCTCGTGCTCAGCGTCAATCCTGACGCGGTGATGGTGGTCAAGAGCACCATCCCCGTGGGATTCTGCCGAAGCATGTACGTGAAATACCTGTATAAGTTCGAGTATGAACCGAGCCTGAAAGGAAAGAAGTTCAACTTGCTTTTCTCTCCGGAATTCCTCCGTGAGAGCAAGGCTCTCTACGACAACCTCTATCCGAGCCGTATCATTGTCGGCATACCTACCGTCAAAGAAGGTAACCGACAGGATGTGGAGAACGATGCCATACGGGCTATCGCCGACACAGACCGACTGACTGAGGCGGCTCACCAGTTCGCTGGCCTGCTCAGAGAAGGCGCGCTGAAAGAGGATGTGGAAACTCTCTTCATGGGTGTTAAAGAGGCTGAGGCTGTGAAACTCTTTGCCAACACCTACCTGGCGCTGCGTGTGAGCTTCTTCAACGAACTCGACACCTATGCTGAGATGAAAGGACTTGAAACACAGGATATCATCAACGGTGTCTGTCTCGACCCGCGTATCGGCAGCCACTACAACAACCCGTCGTTCGGCTATGGAGGCTACTGTCTGCCAAAGGACACCAAGCAGCTGCTCGCCAACTACCAGGATGTGCCGGAGAATCTTATTGAGGCTATCGTGGAGAGCAACCGCACACGTAAGGACTTCATCGCCGACCAGGTACTCAAGAAAGCAGGATATTACGACTACGACCAGAGAGGAACATACAGCCCACAAAACGAGAAACCGTGCGTGGTGGGTGTTTATCGGCTCACGATGAAAAGCAACAGCGACAACTTCCGGCAGAGCAGTATCCAGGGCGTGATGAAACGTATCAAGGCGAAAGGCGCCGAAGTCATCATCTATGAACCGTCACTACCCGACGGAACCACCTTCTTTGGCAGCCGGGTGGTGAACGACATGGATGAGTTTAAACGACTCTCCGACGCTGTCATCGCCAACCGCTACGACACCTGCCTTGACGACATTTCCCCAAAAGTCTATACCCGTGACCTCTTTCGACGCGATTAGTATTCCCTTTTCACTTAAATCCTCTTTGTCTCGTCGCACACCACTTCCACAACCTGGTCGCCTGCCTGCAGGCGGAAATCGCCTTCCTCGAGTATCCACTTGCCGTCGTAGCCAACAAATGCCAGGTCGGCTGCTTTCAGTTTGAACACGACGGTCTTGGTCTCGCCTGGCTGCAACGCTATCTTCTGAAAGTCGCGCAGCCGGCGGCAGTCTGGAGTAAGACTGGCCACGAGGTCGCTCGAGAAGAGCAACACGCTCTCTTTGCCTGAGCGGCTGCCGGTGTTGGTCACGTCAACACGGACGGTCAGCACGTCGTCAGCCTTGAAATGTTTCTTGTCCACACGCAGGTTGGCATATCTGAAGGTGGTGTAGCTGAGTCCGTAGCCGAATCCCCATTGCAACACCACTTTTGCATCGTAGTCGTAGGCGCCGGCCATCGTGCTTGTCTGCTCACTCATCTTATAATCGTAGGTAATCAGTGAGTTGATCTCCTTCGGATAGGTGAACGGCAGCTTTCCGCTGAAATTGCTTTTGCCGCTCAGCAGGTTGGCAAGGGCATCGCCACCGTAGTTGCCCGGGAGAATCACATCCACCACTGCTTTTGCCAGCGGCTCTATGTCGGCAATCAGACGAGGACGTCCCTCATTCAGCACCAGGATAACTGGCTTGCCTGTCAGAGCCAGCGCTTTCACCAAATCCCGCTGGTTCTTCGACAGCCACAAGTCGCTCAGATTGCCGGGCGTCTCACAATAGGAATTCTCGCCGATGCAGGCGATGATCACGTCACAACCTGCTGCAGCCGACACCGCCTTCTCAATCTCAGGAGCATTCTCTTCCCAGTATTTGCCTTTTTCATTGTAAGTGACACCTTGCTCAAGCACCACGTTCTCTTTGCCATACCTGTTGCAAAGGGCCTCATAGATGGTGTTGTAGGCTCCAGCATAATCATCGGCAAGATGCCCCTGCCAGGTGTAGCTCCATCCGCCGTTCAGACAACGCATCGTGTTGGCGTTCGGACCGGTCAGCAGAATCTTCTCCCCTTTGGCCAGCGGAAGCATGTTCCCCTCGTTCTTCAGCAAAACGATGCTCTCCTCGGCTCCTTCTAAAGCCAGGGCGGCAAACTCCTCGCAGCCAAATTCAGGATAGTCCCTCACACGCTGGGTTGGGTGGTCGAACAGCCCAAGACGGTATTTCAGACGTAGCACACGACGGGCAGCATCGTCGATACGGCTCATTGGAATGCCACCCTCTTTCGCCAACTCCACGAGTAACGGACAGGCGTCACACTGGTAAGGTTCCATTATCATGTCGATACCGGCATTGACAGCCATCTTCAACGCCTCTTTCTTATCCTTCGCCACATGCTCTCGCTGCCACAGGTTGTTCACATCGGCCCAGTCGGTCACAATCATCCCGTCCCAGTTCAGGCCTTCTTTCAGCCATCCGGTGAGCAACTCCCTGTTGGCATGTACTGGCATGCCGTTGATGGAGCTGGAATTCACCATGATGGTCAGTGCGCCTTCCTGTATGGCAGCCTTGTAGGCGGCAAAATGTTTCTCTTTTAAATCCGACGGGGAGATGACGGCAGGGGTGCGGTCCTTGCCGGAAGCCGGCACACTGTAACCCATGAAATGTTTTACAGACACGGCGATATGCTCCTGGTCGATATGGTTAGGGTCATCGCCCTGAAAACCTCTGACCATCGCTTTTGCCATCTCAGACCCCACATAGCAGTCCTCACCGAAGTTCTCCCACATTCGGGGCCAGCGGGGATCACGTCCCAGGTCCACTGTAGGCGAATAGGTCCACGGAACACTGGCGGCCCGGGCTTCGTAGGCGGTCACCTCAGCACAGCGACGTGCCAGCTCACGGTTGAATGTCGCAGCCATATTGATGTTCTGAGGAAAAAGGGTGCCGCCCTGGATATAGGTACTCCCATGGTTCTCATCCAAACCGTAGATACATGGAATGCCAATCCGCTTCATTGATAAGTCCTGGATAATGCCGATCCACTGCTCCCATTGCTCACGGGTGGGACAGTAGCTGCCTGGCACATTCAGAATCGACCCCACCTTATAGGTCGAGAGGATGGAGTCGAGCGTCTGCACGTTGAGTTCCCACATTCCCTGACTGTTGTTCCTGCCGAACACGTCGAGCGTCAGTTCCATCATCTGACCCACCTTCTCTTCGAGAGTCATCTTCGAGAGCGTCAGCTCCACTTTCTTCTCTATCGCCGCATCGCTTGCGATGGCGGGCTTCACCTGAGCGTCAGCTGTCATCGCCAACGCACCTGTCATCAGGCAAATAAATAGTCTTCTCATATCTTATGATTTAAAATTCCTAAATCTCTCAAGCACCTCCAGACACAGCCTTGTGTTGTGGTAAGGACATTTCCAGAAGCCGGCCTTGTCTTCATTGAGATTCAATGAGCCATCTTCTCTGACACCCCAGTGCCATTCACCATATTGATAGTCAATAAGATACTTTTTTATGTATTCCCAACAGCGGAGCGCCACCTCCAGCGCATGCCCGTCGTGGAAATACTGCCAGAGATCCACATGACCGATAATGCACTCGCACATCACCCACCACTGACGTTCCCGGTCGGTATCACCAGTGTCTGTCCATCGCTCATAAATCATCGACCCGTCGTCTTGCAAACCTTCGTCGGCTGCCTTTGCGATTTTTGGGACGAGCGCTTCTATTTCCTGAAGCAAATCTGGCTCACCGATTTCCAGCGCCGCCTCATGCAGCAGCCATACAGCTTCGATGTCATGCCCGAAACTCTGCACATTGCGCTTCCCCTCCCATTGGTCGTTGAAAAACAGGTCGAGATGAAAGGTCTTAGGGTTCAACAGCTTCTGTGTGAAAATCTGTATCAGGTTCTTAATCCGTTCTCTCAGCATCTGTTCTTTGTCCGACCCTTTCAGACAACGATAGAGATTGGTGTATGGCTCAAGGATATGCAGGTGGGTATTCATCGTGCGGGAACCGTTTTCATCTTTGTCCGACAACCGCATATCGCCTATCGGCTGCCAGTCTTTCGTGAGTGCCTCCACATAGCCGTTGTTGACTTTGTCGTAAGCGTTAAACTCGATGGCATAGAAGAGTTGGAGTGCTGTCGTCAGTGCCTTCTCATCGCCTGTAGCACGATAAAACTCCGAAAAACCGTAAATCATGAAACCGATGGCGTAGGTCTGCTTCTTCGTGTCGAGAGGATGCCCCGGGCTGGTCACGCTCCAATAAACACCTCCGTTTCTGTGGTCGATGAAACACTTCTGGATATAGTTCATGGCTCGTTTTGCGGCTCTCAGGTATTCTGACTTTCTAAACACACGATAAGCGGCGGAGAATGTCCATAAGATGCGGGCGTTGAGCACAGCGCCTTTCTCCGCGTCAGCCACAATCTTTCCCCGTCCGTCCATACGACCGTAATAACCTCCATGCTCCGTGTCGGTCATCTTTTCAATCCAAAACCGCAGGATATTCTGCTCACATACTTCCTGCATCTCTTTCCGCATCTCTTCAAATCGATCCATAATCATCATTCTTCATTCCTAATTTCCAATAAGTTCAAACACACGGCTGGCATAATCGCCCTGCAGAGGCACTTCCAGTCCCACCATCATCAGGTATTCGCCTCTGAACTGCTTGCCGTCGAGACGACACGGATGGCTGCCTGCCTTCACGTTGCGTTCACGAAGTGTATAGGTCTTACAGCTATCCAGTCCATCGAGCATAATCCGAGGCAAAGGCTGGTTCTGATAGTTATCTACCTTATAAATAAACAACACGGCCTGCGACTTGCTGTCGTTCACATACATCAATGATGACAGGCCTTTACGGTCGTAAGGGGAATTCAACCGGAAGAGGTTGCCGGTCTGAACGGCATTGCGCAAATCTTTGTAATCAGCAAAAGCTGTGGTGCACTGGCTGCGCTCCTCTTCGTTCATGTGCTTCGGCTGGAGCTCCATGCCAAGACGGCCACTCATCGCCACATCACAGCGGAACTTGATCGGGATGGCGCGTTGGGTGATGCCGTATGGCGAACCGCCGATATGCTGTGCCATGGCGTTCGAAGGGAAGAAAAGCGACGTGCCATACTGGATATACACACGCTGAAGGGCGTCGTTGTTGTCGCTCACCCAGAACTCATCGAAATAAGGGAGGAGTCCGTAGTTGGCTCGGCCGCCACCGCTTGCGCAGTCCTGGATTACCAGATCCGGATATTTCGCGCGGATCCGTTTGAGTGTCTTGATCAGTCCCAGCTGGTAGTCTATGTAGATGTTGTTCTGCTTTTCACGTGGCAGATAGGTGGAACCGTAATTGGCAATCGGACAGTTAGCATCCCATTTGATATAGGCAATCTCAGGATTCTCGCGCATCAGATTGTCCACGATACTGAATACAAAATCCTGCACTTCGGGATTACACATATCAAGCACCACCTGAGTGCCGCCACGTCCTTCGTTGAGATGCCGCCCTTTGGTCTGCAACACCCAGTCGGGATGTTTTTCGAAGAGCTCACTCTTGGTGTTGGTCATCTCTGGCTCAATCCAGATGCCGAACTTGATGTTACGCTGCTTGGCTGCATCGGTCAGTGCTTTCAGACCATTCGGCAACTTCCGTTTGTCAACCACCCAGTCGCCCAGCGACGACGAGTCGTTGTTGCGGGGGTATTTGTCGCCGAACCAACCGTCGTCCATCACGAACAGCTCACCGCCGAACTTGGCGATGTCATCCATCATGGCAATGATGCGCTCCTCTGTGATGTCAAAATAAATACCTTCCCAAGAGTTGAGCAGGATATCGCCGGTCTGTATGCCACGATGGAACATACCGTCGGTACGGACCCAGCGATGGAAGTTTCGGCTGACTCCGCCCATACCGTCATTGGAATAGGTGAGGGCAAGATGAGGAGTGTCAAAGCTCTTGCCTGCATTGAGCACATACTCGCTCGATTGCGGATCGATACCTGCATAAAGGTCGTGCTGACGGTTGCCGTTGGTGTTCACACGAATCTCAAAATTACCGTTCCAACAGAGGACGGCTCCGATGGTGCGGCCTCTGCGCTCGTTCGGCTTGCCGTCAAGCGACAACATAATCTCAGGTGCATCCAAGTGGGAATTACGGGTGCCGTCGGAGTTGCGGATGGTCTTCACGCCGGCATTCAACGGCTCCTGGGTGGGCTCAAACTCTGCGGCCCAGTTGCCGTGACAGTGGGTAAGCCACACATCACCCTGACGGAGAGTGAGATGACCGGAGTCGAACCGTTTCAGGATGATACTCTTCTTTTCTCCATTGACAATCTCAGTCCAGGTTTCAATCACATCGACATTCTGCCAGGCTTTATAAAATACGTTCACTGTCACCGGCTGCAGCTTGTCCTGCATCGTGAACGTGTGTACTATGGCATTGCCGTCAGAGCTCTTCTGATAAGCGGTCACTTCCAACTCCAGATTCAAATCACCGTCGCTGTGCTGCACCTGAAGCGAATACAGATGGGTGGCGTCCACACAACCGAAAGCAGGCATGGCAGGATAGTTAAACGCCGCACCGCCTTCACGAAGCTGGAGGAGGTCGGCTACTTTCGCTCCATAATAATCCATGCGGAGGTCACTACCTTCGTCGGCATGAAGAATCATCACCGTATTGGGTGTCTCCACCTCAACATCGCCACTCCATGCACCTGCTGTGAGGCAGAAGGCGGTCGTCAAAATATATGTCAAAAATCTTTTCATATCGTTCTTTTATTTATTTACACAAGTTTCGCAAGTTAAAATTTCAGTTTATGAACACAGATTTCACTGATGAGATGGACTTTTATCAGAATTGTTGAGCTCATAGTTATTCGCTCGATTACACAGATTCTGCCCTCCGGTGTATATCAGCGAGGAGGGAA
>FLNY01003798.1_pt1 | contig 21989 bp, 17 predicted proteins | sample 1140381 | NCBI WGS metagenome assembly FLNY01 (sample SAMEA3878172, study PRJEB12797) | bioreactor metagenome | biome: Moose rumen | place: Sweden | collected 2011-10
CTTTCAATCATCCATTATCAATCTTCAATTTTCAACTTCCAAAATCTCCACCTTCTCTAATGCTTCACCTGCCTTTTGGTCGGCCTCTCGCGGCAGGTAGATAGGCGCGTCGGGCTGGAGGGGAAGGATGCGGAGTTCAAGCTCGGTCGTTCCCTCGGGTAGGCGCCAGAGGCCGTAGAGTAAGGGTCGGCCGTAGTAGAAGTTGTCGGCGATGAGACGGCGAGAAGTCCTGCCGTCAGCTTTAGCGGTGACGGCATAAAGACGTGCACAGTCGCCACGGTAGGAGATACGTAGTAATGACGAATGACGAGTGACGAGTGACGAATGATGATTGCCGAATGGCGAATGGCGAGTGGCGAGTGACGAATCGGTGGAAAAAGAGATTTTGTAGATGGAGGCTTGCAGCCAGTCTTCTTCGGTTGGCGCGGCAGCAACCTTGGCGCGGCCAAGGGTTATTGTACGTAGCGGGCCGGCTTTCTTTACCTTGGTGGCGGTGAGGATAGAGCTGTTCGGCGAACCATCGGCAGCAACGGCCGCGGGCAGGAAGAGGTGCTCGGCATCGTCGCGGCTGAGGAGGTAGTAGTTCTTGTAGACAGGCTTTGCCGTGCCGCGTGGCTTTACGTTTTTGAAGGTCTTGCCGTCGACGAACGCAATGGTCACAGGGATGCCGGGAACTTGCATCATGTAAATTTTTCCGTCGCGCTGAGCCACAAGTTGGGCTGTGGCGTAGAGCAGACCGGCTACGTTGATGGGGAAGATAGCGGAGGTGCTGGCAGGAATGGTAAGGCGGGGTAGGCAGATGCCACAAGCGCTGAGTTGGACGTCGCGCTTGGCCGTGAGATTGGCGAAACGCTCATAGTTGTTGACAAAGATGAAGGCATGACCATCGCTTTGTCGAAGGATCCATCGCAGTGCGGTATCATCACCTTGCTTCAGGTCTTGCGGGGCAGGAAAAGTAGGTGTCATCGGTGCCAGCAGCTCGCCGAAGTCCTGCATGAAGAGGTGGAGCGGACGCAAGCGGTAGTACTGCGGATAGGTTTGTCCGAACTCGCCCAATGGTGCTTGGAAATCGTAAGTGCAGACGGGCAAGTCGTTGTTGGCGGTGAAAGGTGAGGTCTGGCACTCGTTGAGAGTGTTGAGTTTGCCTTCAGGGTTGGTGCCGCCATGGTACATGTAGTAGCCGAGAAGGTTACTGCCGCTGCCTAACTTAACGAGTGCCATCGCGTATGCATCCTCGGGATAGACATAAGGGCGACGGTGGTAGGCCGTAGCCATGCCGCCACCGAGTTCGCAGGTGAAGTAGGGGTAAGAGGACCCTCCCCCCGGGGACTCTCCCACCGCCCTCCCTTGTAGGGAGGGAGCAGAATGAGTTTTAGAGGCAGACGTTGGCAGAACTGGATTGGAGACCGTTCCCTCCCTGACAGTGAGGGCGGGGGGAGAGTCCGCGGGTGCTCCCATATTACTGGCGGGCTTAACTTGTTCCTTGAAATTAAACGCCTTGTAATAGCTGCCTACGCCCTCCCCGGTGCTTTTGTCCCAGAAACCGTCGGCGTAGTCGCCATAGAGGGGCAGCATCTCGCCGAAGGGCATGGGTGTCGTCAGCTCGGGCCAGCCAGTGCGGGTGTAGAAAGGGAGGTCGAAACCGATGGCGAGGGCGATGTACTTCAAGGCAAGAAGGTATTCGGCAGGTCCGCGGTATTCGTTGTCGAACTGAGCTGCGATGACGGGGCCGCCGTCTTTCCACTGTAGTCCTTGTACTTGTGAAAATATTTGTCGATATAAGCGGGTGACGAAATGGAGAAAGCGAGGATCCTCCGAACGCATTTTTATGGGCTTACCGTTCTCCTCCATAGCAGGGAGGGACGAGGTGGAGGAATTAAACAGCCACTCGGGCAGTCCTCCGTTGCGCACCTCACCATGACACCATGGTCCCATGCGTAGCACCACGGGCATCCCCTCGGCCTTACACACTTCAAGGAAGCGGCGCAGGTTGCGCTGTCCGCTCCAGTCGAAAATGCCTTCTTGTTCTTCGATGTGGTTCCAGAAGACGTAGGTGGCGATGATGGTGACACCTCCTTCGCGCATCTTACGCAATTCGGCTGTCCATTCGTCGGCGGGGATGCGACTGTAGTGAATCTCACCCATGACAGGACAGACGCGGTGGCCGTCGAAGAGGAGGCTATGCTGGTCCCAAGTGACGGCAGAACCGAAAGGGGTTGAAGACTGTGCCGCAATGGTGATGGAGGCAACCAAAGAGGCAAGGAGGATAGACAATCTTTTCATCGTGATCTTGTTTTTGGACGCAAAGGTAGGCTTAAAAGAAGTAGCGTGGAGAGGACAATTGATAAAAAAAGGATGGACAATCATACGACGATTGCCCATCCTTAGATGGAAAAGTATTTTTAAGGATGATGAATCTCGTTGACCTTCTTGTGCTTGCTGATTTGCTCGTCCGTCTCGGGGAAGTGTTCGGCGAGCAAGGCATAGAGGTCGGGATCGTACTCCTTGAGCTCCTCGCGCGTGTTGCACCAGTTGTGCTTGCCGTCGGGATGTGGCATCTCAGCGTTGACGTTGAACCAGTCCTGCACGGCCTCGGCAAAGTACTCCAGGTGGTCGGTGATGCGGTAGGTGCCATCGAGGATGCCGCGGGCCTTGGCATTCTCGTAGAGCTGCTTAAGGCGGCCGTCGAAGTCGGGCTCTGCAATCATTAAGCCGATACAATGGATAGCATGGGCAAACTCATGAATGAGGATGTCCTCGGCGTGGTATTTGTCGATCTGATAGGCCAGTACGTTCTCCTCGGCGCAACTTGTCAGCGGTTCTTCGATGGTTCCGCCGAGCCCGCGGGCACGCAGGTCCCAGTTGAGGGCGGTGTCGTTGACAAGGTAGCGATGCTCGGGAATGTCCGTCGTGCCTTCGTAGCGTCCCATGATGGCCACGCGGGCATTAGCCTTGATCATGGCTTGCAAGACTTCAGGCTTCAGCATGCAAGTCATGGCGTATAGTGTCCGATGGGCAGCCACGAAGGCTGAGTCGGGTACGCGCCAAGATGAAACGAGCGGCAGGCCGTTGACATCGACATATTTCACATAGAAAGAGTCCAGACCGAGGGAGTCGGGGACCGAAGAGACGTGACATTCAGGGACGTCGAAAGTAGCCCCCACGTCCCCTCCCTGAGAGGGAGGGGTGTTGCAGGCTGCAATGAGGGCAGAAACCACCAATGTGGCAAATATGGCCTTATGAAGTTTCATATCTTGAGTTTTAAGTGAGATAGGGGTGGGTCTGCAGTCTTTCTTACTTCATATAGGTGTATCTATAATCTGTCGGACTGACGAGGGTCTCCTTGATGACGCGCGGGATAATCCAGCGGATGAGGTTGAACTCGCCGCCGGCCTTGTCGTTGGTCCCGCTGGCGCGTGCTCCGCCGAACGGTTGCATGCCGACGACGGCGCCGGTGGGTTTGTCATTGATGTAGAAGTTACCTGCGGCGTATGCCAACTTGTCGGCCAGGCACTCCACGGCCATGCGGTCGCGACCGAAGACGGCGCCTGTGAGGCCGTAGGGCGATGTCTCGTCGCAGAGGGCAGCGGTCTCTTCGACCTTGTCGTCGTCGTATGGATAGACGGTGATGATGGGACCGAAGATTTCCTCTTCCATCGACTTGAAGCGCGGGTTGGAGGTCTCTATGATGGTCGGTTCGATGAACCAGCCCACGCTCTTGCCACACTTGCCGCCAGCCACGACCTTGGCGTCGGCAGCTGCCTCGGCAAAGTCGATATAGCTCTTGCACTTGTCGAACGAAGCCTCGTCGATGACAGCGTTGACGAAGTTCATCGGGTCGCAGACGTCGCCCATCTTGATTTCCGCCATCATGCGCTGCATGTCCTCTAATACGGTCGGCCACAAGCTCTTGGGGATATACATACGGCTGGCAGCTGAGCACTTCTGCCCCTGGAACTCAAAGGCACCGCAGAAGGCTGCCGTAGCAACGGCCTTCGGGTCGGCAGAGGGATGCACGAAGATGAAGTCCTTGCCACCCGTCTCGCCCACGAGTCGCGGATAGCTGATGTAACGGTCGAGGTTGGAGCAGGCCTGACTCCAGAGGCTCTTGAACGTAGCCGTGGAGCCGGTGAAGTGAATGCCTGCGAAGTATTTGCTCTCGGTGCAGACCTTGCCGATGAGGGCTCCGCTGCCGGGCAGGAAGTTGATGACGCCGTCGGGCAGACCAGCTTCCTTGTAGAGCTGCATCAGGTAGTAGTTGGAGAGTAGGGCAGTGGTCGAGGGCTTCCAGACGGCTACGTTGCCCATCAGCACAGGCGTCATGCAGAGGTTGGAGGCGATGCTGGTGAAGTTGAAAGGCGTCACGGCCAGCACGAAGCCTTCGAGCGGGCGATATTCCGTGTGGTTGATGTTGCCGGCGCCGTCCTTCGGCTGCATCGCATAGATCTTGGAGGCGTAGTGGACGTTGTAGCGGAAGAAGTCGATGGTCTCGCAAGCCGAGTCGATTTCGGCCTGATAGATGTTCTTGCTCTGGCCTAACATACAGGCGGCGTTCATGATGGGACGGTACTTCGTGGTCAGCAGCTCAGCCATCTTCATGGCGATGCCGGCGCGTACGGTCCAGTCGGTCTTCGACCATTCTTCCCATGCCTTCATGGCCGTCTCGATGGCCAGCTGAATCTCTTTCTCGCCGACCTTGTGATAGGTGGCCAGTACGTGCTTGTGGTCGTGCGGGCAGCGCACCTCGCCAGTGTCGCCGGTACGGATTTCCTTGCCACCTATGATGATAGGGATGTCAACGACAATCTTCGACTGACGCTCCAACTCGGCTTCGAGAGCGATGCGTTCGGGTGAGCCTTTGAGATAGCTCTTTACCGGCTCGTTGGCCGGCAGTGGAAATGTGATGATGGAGTTCCTCATGATGGAAATGTTTTTAGTTGTTATTGATGTAAATGACGTTGCAAAAATAATCAATTCTGCTGACAAAAATGGGAAAAGAATAGATTTTTTTTGTCATCGCTCTTCAACCCTGTGACCTAACACTCCATTCGAGGCTTCGTCAGTTCCCAAAAAGCTACGGCCGAGGCCGCTGCTACGTTTAACGAGTCGACAGCGTGGCTCATCGGGATACGGACGACATAATCTGAGTGTTGGATGGTCTGGATGGGTAGTCCGTCGCCTTCGTTACCCAAGATTATAGCGAGGCGCGGTTCTGATTTCAAGCCTTTGTCATTGAGGGAGATAGAGCGGTCGACGAGTGCCATTGCGGCAGTCTTGAATCCGATGTGGTGCAGTTCGTCGATGTAGTGCTTGTCATGATTTTGGTTCTCTATTGAAGGAGCTTCCACCAATGTCCATGGGACAAGGAACACGGCTCCCATGGAGACGCGCACCGCTCGTCGGTTGAGAGGGTCGCAAGAGGTCGTCGTCACAAGAACGGCATCGATGCCCAAGGCTGCTGCTGAGCGGAATATAGCTCCAATATTTGTTGAATCAACCACTCCGTCGATGACGGCGATGCGCCTTGCCCCGCTACAGATGTCGCTGAGTGTCGGAGGTTGCGGGCGCCGCATAGCACAAAGCACTCCGCGCGTCAGTGTGTATCCGGTCAGCGATGTCAATAACTCACGCGAGCCGGTGTAAATGGGACAGGTCGGGATACGCTGAATTATGTCAGCCGCGTCGCCAACAATGTGTCGCTGCTCGCAGAGCAAGGCTGTAGGTTCGTAGCCTGAATCGAGAGCGACGCGAATCACTTTGGGGCTTTCGGCAATAAAGAGCCCTTGTTCTGCATGCAGTCGGTTGCGTAGCTGAGACTCAGTGAGTGCGGCGAAAGGCGCTATGCGCGGGTCGTCGAGCGTATTGATATTGATGATATTATTTGAAGAGAGTGCAGTATGATTATGCATCTTGAATCAGTCGTGCGGAAGGGTGGCAGAATGCAACCGGTTGTGTTGGCCAATCCATCCGGTTAGATAGAGCTTTTCGACCGGCTGTGTCGGCTTATCTAACCGGTTGGATTTTCCAAAGGAATTAGTCCCTTTCTGATTTCCTCGCGTTGTAAGCAAGTAAGTGGAACAGCTACAGCTGGTTAATTACTTTCATGAGTTGCTCGCCGAGGCCAATTGTATAGCCTTGCTGCACGAAGACGACACGATTGAAGGAGTCGCAAATCATGAAGATAGGCAGAGATGCCGAAGGTAAGTGCTGCTGCTCTACGGCTTCACGCAAGATAGCGCCGTCTAAGTCACAGCCCCAGTTGACGGTCGTGGGCAGTCCGGTGAACTCGTCTGCGTTGAAGCGTGAGGCCGCATCTTGGTCAGTGGAGAGTAGCACTATGCCGCGTCCCCAGTTCTCCAGTTTGTCGCTGACGAGGGCTATGTCGCGCAGAGCGTGGTTCGAAGGCTCATGGTTAGGAGCCACTATACCGAGCACGTAGTAGCCGCGTCCGCAGGTCGCGAGTAGTGAGCGGGCATCGCCAGCAGGCAGTGCTGACTTGGCACCCACGGAGAGGGGCTGATAGATATCCTCGGCATTGAGCGACCCTATGACGGCCACCTCATCGGTGCTTTGACGGAGATCGAAGGGCAGTGATGTGGTGACACTCTCAGCAATGTCGAACGTTTGCATGGACGTCAGCACGCTACCATTAGCCATGCGTGTTCCTGTGGTCAGGACGTAGGTGCCTGCGTCGAGGCTGATGCCTGTGGCAAAAGTGTTGGCAAAGGTGGCTTCCTCGGGGTAGGTAAGCAGTTTCAGCCTGTTGTCGTCGCCGAGCCGTGAGATTGTGAAATGAGTGTAATATTTGGCATCAGGCACGTACTTAGAGGGCGTGAAAGCAAGTCGTAGGGTGCCTTGTGGTGCCACAACCTCTGACTTGGCGTCAAATTTGACTTCTATCCACTGTTCCTCATCGTTAAGATATTCGACCTTGTCATTGATTTCGTTGATGCGCGCTGGTATGCCTATCGAGCGGCAAGCGGCCACAAAGAAGATGTCGCGTCCGAGGCTGTCGGCCTTGCGACTGCTGAAGACGCCAAGGGGAGTAATGCGTAGTCTCTGCGGGTTACGCCCTTCTATGATAGTGAGGCTGTCGCGTGTCCATGCAATGAGTTCTCTGACGCTTAGTGTGGCAAAGGCCTTGTTGAGGGTGGCTTTGAAGGGAGTGAGTCGCTCACGTTCGATGCGGGGCGAAAGCAGGTATGTGAGTCGTGGACTTTGTGTGTCGCGAAGTTCGTTGAGCACCGAGACTATGGCCTCTGGCACTTGAATGTTATCGAGAAGCGCGTCAGGAGTGACGTCTTGCAGGTCTTTGTCAGGTAGGATGTTGATTAGCGATTCGGCCAAGGCAGCCTGCCCGAGGGCCGATGCACTGTCGATGAAAGCCTCTATCACGGAGTGATTGCCGCGAGAGCGCTGGTCGGGCATCGTGGCTTCGTAGGCAGCCCGTATGCTGTCTTCGGCCGCAAGCCGACTGTTGTTGAAAGCGCGTTGCTCTTCTGTGACCTCGGGTATCTTGGCAGAAGCAGCCGGTGGTACGATGTCGAACGTTATCTCTGGTTGCCCCACGATGTCAGCCCGAGGCTGCAGGGTGAGTGTTACGATGCTATCGCGCATGAAGCTGACTTGGCGGTAAGCAATGCCTTCCGGAGTAGAAGCCCACACGAGCATATCTCCTAACCCTGCCGTCAGAGAGCATTGTCCGTCGGCATCTGTCTGAGATTGAGCTACGGTGTAGAACTCGGCGTAATTGTATAATTTAAATTCCACAGAGGCCCCTTCTACGGGAACTCCGGCAGAATCCTGCACGCAGACAGTGAGACGTCGTGTGGGAGCATAGTTGGCTGTGACGTTAATCTCGGTCAGGTTGTGCTCTTGCTTTACAACATCTTCAGGTCCTGAATAGTTCCCGAAGACCTTTGTGTGCATAAGCATGCCGCGTGAAGCACTCTCGTTGAACCACCCCAGATCGAGCACGGGCTCAGGTTCACACGCTCCGAGGAAATGCCATGTCCCATCGGCCCAAGCCTCCACCCAGGCGTGGTTGTCGTCGGTGTGAGCCCAGCGTGGGGTATAGACTTGCCTGGCAGGAATGCCTACCGTGCGGAGCGCAGCCACCAGCAACACCGATTCCTCGCCGCAGCGGCCGTAGGCCGTGCGCACAGCTGATGCCGGTCCAAGCGTTCGTGAACTGGTGGGGCGGTATGTGACGTGTTCGTGGCACCAATGGTTTACTTCGAGAATAGCTTCTTCCATTGAGAGCCCGGCTACGCGTGCGGCCAGTTCGTCGTAGTAGCGTGTGCGGAAGTCATCGAGATCCTCATTGTTGACTCGCGGAGGTAACACAAAGTGGCGGAACTCGCGCTCCGGAACAATTTTTCCCCATGGCATTTCAGCTCTGGCTCGCATGGCCGTTTCCACCTGCCCGCTGAAGAACGAGCGTGAATAGTCAATGCTGTCGGGCAGCGACATATTGGCGTATAAGAAGTCGAGATACTGTTCGGTCGAAGGCGTGTTGCAGGCTGCGAGGGCAGCTACCATTAGCAATAAGAGAGATAACTTTTTCATAAGGTCTGTTGGCAAAGTTTTTGGATAGTAAGACTCAAACGTTAAAAAGCAAAACCCAGGGCAAAGCACCCTGGGCTATGATTGCACAGCTGCCGCTATCCGTTTTGCAGCCACTGGTCAGCTTCTTCGTAAAGTTTGGTGAGATATTCAGGTCGACTCCTACCTGGCAGCTCTTCGAGAATAGTTGTGCACGACTCAATGAACCACTCGCCGCTGGTACGGCTGAGGCGGTAGATATACTGAGAGTCGCCGGTCTGGTTAAACGTCACCCCTGCGATTTCTGTCTTCACGGGGAAGGTGGTTTCGACGATGGCTACGGCACGGTTGCCATGAGTCCAGACTAAGCAGGCATGCACGTGGTATGGGATATGGTCGGTGCGCGCTGCCAAGGCTTCGGTGAAGTCCTTAACGGTGCCTTCAAACCAGGATGCTTTCACGCAGGCATTGGCAGTATAGCATGCCAGCATTTGCTCCCACAGCTGGTTGTCGCGGGCAAATCGCTCAAAGGTGAGCAAGCGTCGCACGGCCTCTTTCTCGCGCCGCGCTTCAAGGCCTGTATGTACAGGTCGCTTGAGTATTAAATTAGTGTTCATAAGGCTTTATGTTTTGCTATCTTTAGTTTACAAATGCAAAGATACACATTTCTTCTGATTGGCGTCACTTTTCGTGAAAAGATTTAGATAATTTAATACTCTATCCTTTATTTCTTTGCAAAAGCCCCTGTCAGGGAGTGACCTGACAGGGGCTTTTGCGTATTTGCTTACACATTAATTATTATGTGTGCGCGCGTGCGTGAGAATTAATAGAACATGTAGCGCTTGTCCTTGATGCCGGCCTTGTCGTAGAGCTCTTGCATGAAGCGTGATGCAGCACGCATAGCTTGTTGTGCAACTTGATTGCCAGCCATCTTCTTGGCTGCATCGTCGAACTTAGCACCGTTGTTGGTCTCGTTGATGACTTGGAAGGCGTAGACGCCGGAGTTGCCCTTGACGCCCTTGGCGAAGGAACCCTTGGCAGTCTTGGCAACAGCTCCTGCGAGTGCGCTCTCACTTGCACCGGCGCTTTGGATGAAGACGGGTGCTCCGAATGTGATGTGGCGAACAGTGTCGACAGCCGTAGCACCGGCGAGCTTAGCCACGGCGGCCAGGTCGTTGGCTGATGCCATCAGCTCTTGAAGCTTGGCAGCCTTCTTGTCGCGGATGACCTCAGAACTGATGAAGTCATTGACGCTCGCTTGTGTACGATATTCGCCGTTGTTCTTATCGGTGAGCATGACGACGAGGAGATGATCGTTGTTGCCGACAGTGTAGATGTCCGAGACTTCGCCCACCTTGGTGTCCTCATTGAAGAGCCAACGGAATGCCTCACGAGTGGAACTTAGGCCTGCAATGTTGTGCTCGCTGGCAGACAAGCCTTCGCGCTGCTGCACCATATAACCGGCTTTGAGAGCGTTAGCTTCGATGTCCTCAATAGTCTTGTTTGCGGCAATGAATTGCGAGAAGTCGTTGAATGTCTTGTTGAAAGTGTCGTTTGAGAAGTCGAGCGGGCGCTTAACGATAGCGACCTGATACTTCTCTACCGGAGCACGGCGGTCAGTGACGCGAAGGATTGCTATTGCGTTGCCGTTGAGTTTCACCTTCTGGGTTGTGCCGAGGGCCTGGGTAGACAAGGCGTTGATGAATTTTTGGTTGTTCTCATCGAGAGTTGCGGTCTCATACTGCGCTGAGCTGATCCACTGCTCCTCGCCCGTCTGGTTGAATTTCTTGGCTATGCTGTCGAAGGGAATGCCTGCAGCGAGCACAGTCATGATGCTGTCGGCGGTCTTTTGGGCTGCAGCCTCGTCGATTCCGCTGACGCCAATCTGACGGAACTGTATGCTGTCGGGTAATGTCGTCTTAGCGATGAGGCGAACGATGTTCTGAGTGTTGTCCTGAGCGTTGACGTAGGGGCCTTTCTGCTGCCCAACGGCAATTGAATCAATCTGTGCGGCAATGTCGGCAGGGAGTGCCACGCGTCGCACGGGTAGAGCGTGATAAGCAATGGTGCTTCCGCTCTTGCGTACGATGTTTGCGATATCGGCGCCGTCTGCAGCGAGCTGCGTTGCCACTTCTTGCATCTCGGCATTGATCTCGTCGCGGTCGGATTTGCTGGCCTTGATGGCGACGTCGATGTATTTGATGTCGCGCATGGGCTCTTGGATGCGGAAGAGTTCCTTCAACTCGTTGTACTTGGCCGTGAGTTCCTTCTCCTCGGGCTTCACTTCGTCGTCTTTAACTGAAGTGTAGGGGAGAGAAACGACCAGAGCGTCCTTCTCGGAGCGTGAACCCTTGAATGCATTCTCGGCGCTGACGGGGTTTGCGATGAAGGACTTGCCGAGCAAACCTTGGAACTTAGTGGCGAGCGTCTGTTGGCGAATGTTTTTCTCGATGAACTTCCAGTAGTTGTACATCTGGTTGTAGTAGGACACAGCTTCTGCTGGTTGTCCGGCCTGCCCCTTGATGGCGTTGTACTGAGTGAGGAACTGGTTGAGCTGCTCGACGTCGAAAGCACCGGTCTGCTGGTTGCGGAATGGAGTCTGAGCGAGCATGGGATTCTGACCTGTCTTGATAATGTCCTGCATCTCTGCGTCGGTCACGGTGAGACCTAACTCCTCGGCCTCGTGGCTGAGCAATTCATTCTGGACGTAGGTCTGCCACACTTGGTCGCGCACCTGCTGCATCTGTTCCTCGCTGAGGTTGTCAGAGCCCGAGGTGAACTTCACGACATCGACATACTCGTCAACAAGGTCGTTGAATTCTTGAATGTTGAGATTGTTGTCATAGACTTTGCCGATGCGCTGATGGCTCTCGGTGCGCGACGAGGAAATTGAGCGTACAGCTTCCTCTGCGATGAAGGCAAAGAGCGCGAGACCCACGAAAAGGATGAGCAGTGCGCCTTTGCTTCTGATTTTTTGTAATGTTGCCATTGTTTGATGTTTTGTTATTTTGTTTTAGTTTGTTCGGGCGATGTTGTGCTTTTTATTCAAAAAGCGCACGAAGGTACACAAAAATAATCGAACTGCAACGTTTTTGCCTCGAAAAATGCATTTTGTGGGTAATGAATGTATATTTTAAGCTTATTTTTCAAGTATTTTCAATCTTACAAGTTCAATTTTTGTGCTGGTATTCTTTAGAATCTTGAATTCGAGATTGTCGAAGCTGACGACTTCGTTGAGCTTGGGGAACCGCTGTATTTTGTGGAGGATGAGGCCGCCCACGGTCATGTAGTCCTCGCTTTCGGGCAACTCAAGGTCGAGCAACTCGTTAGCTTTCTCCACTTCAAGGCGGGCCGAGAGTTCGTACTCTCCAGAAGGTAGCTGGCGTGCTATGTACGATTGTTGGTCGTGCTCGTCCTCGATGTCTCCGAAAATTTCTTCTACGAGGTCTTCGAGCGTGCAGATGCCGCTTGTGCCTCCGAATTCATCAACGACGACGGCAAGCGATATTTTCTGCTGCATGAGTGTCTGCATGAGTTTTTGGGCACTCATGCTCTCGGGTACTATGGGCACTTCACGAATGTGTTCGCGCCATGCTTCATCGGGCTTCATACGGAAGAGCTCCGACGAATGAATAAATCCCACTACGTTGTCGATATCATCTTCGTACACAATCAGTTTCGAGCACCCGCTCTCGATGAACTTGGCCCTTAGCTGCTCTATTGATTCGGTAACATCAGCCGCCACGATTTCTGTTCGTGGCACGATGCAGTCGCGCACCTTGCATGTGCTGAAGTCGAGAGCGTTCTGGAAGATCTTTACTTCGTCAGTGATTTCTTCTTCGTTGTCGGTATGGTCAATGGTCGTCTGTATGAGGTAATCCAGGTCGACGCGAGTGAATGCTTTGTCGCTGTCGTCGTGATTCACTTTTAGACCGAAGATGCGGAGTATGCCCTTTCCAAGTCCACTGGTGAACTTAGCGATGGGGTATAGGACGATGTAGAAGAGGTAGGCTATGGGTGAGAGGAGGGTCAGTGTGCGGTTGGGGTTGATCCTGAAAAGCATTTTGGGCAGGAACTCGCCGGTGAACAGGACTATTATTGTTGAAACGATTGTCTGCACGAGCAGTGCGAGCCATTCGTTGTGGATGCCGAGTGGCTGAATGAGCAACGGGTCGAGCAGCCGTGCGATGAGTATGCCGTAGATGACGAGTGCAATGTTGTTGCCCACGAGTAGGGTTGAGATGAAATTGTTGGGGTGCTCAAAGAATGTCGCGGCAAAGCGAGTGCTGAGGTTGCTCTGTGAGCGTTCCATCTCAAAGCGAAGCTTGTTGCTCGAAACAAATGCTATCTCCATACCCGAAAAGAATGCAGAGAAGGCAAGCGTAATGGCTATGTATAATATTAATGTGCTCAATGTCTTAGAGGTTGCTTGGTTTGTAGTGTCAGTTCTTCCTGTGGAAATCAGCCTGCGACGGACGCTGGAACGTGGGCTCGCTCTGCATTTCCTGAGGGCCTGTGTCCTCCTTCTTCTCGTTCATCGGCGTGTAGCCGGCTGAATTGATGATGTTGTATTTTGTCATCTGCTCGTCTGATCGGAAATGGTAGCCTCGCAGTTGTTGGTTGGTCGATGGCTTTGTGATGCACATGTATACGGTGTTCCACATCTCATGTGCATCCATGTCCCAGAAGAGTTCCTCTGTCTCAAAAAGGTCGCCATCGCGGTTGAGCACCACTACTCGTCCTCGTAGCTCCCAAAGGCGATTGTTGTGGCAGTAGGCGGTGTCGCTCTGCACGTACCAGTTTACATGGAATGTAGTGTCGAATTTCTCAAGGAACAGTCCCTTAGGGAAATACCATTTAGACTCAGGTTGGATGTAGATGAACCAGTCCTCGGCCACAATCTTATAACTGATTACTCCAGAATCGGAGATGAGATTAGAGATGCCGTGGGCTGTTAGGAAAGGCAAGGAGTCTTGCTCATTTATGGCAGGTGCCAGATGCTCGTGCTTGCGCTGGCATGCCTCGAATGAAAATGTCATCAGAGAGGCCAAACCAACGAGTAAAAGGCTTCGCAGGCCAATGACCGTGCGCAGCCTCTTCGCTGTATTGTCCGTCGCTGATTTCATTGCAAACATCTGAGGGCTCTGACTTGGTCGCCTGCTTACTTAAACTTCCATTTCTGGAACCACAGCTCGTTGAAAGTTATGCCAATGTTTATGCGCAGCAGATTCTCGGCAATCAGCTGTTCTGATGAAGGCTTACGGCGAGCCCATTCAAAGCCAATGTTGACGTATGACGGAGAGTAGACGTTAAGCACTGTGAGGCGTGTTATGCCGTTAGCAATCGGCAGCCCGAGGCCGGCTGTAAGTCCGAATTGTGCAGGCCCGTCGAACGTCCCTCCGCTGGCCAGGCTTATCTTTTGGTAAGACGAGGCGTAGTATGCTCCTGCCCGGTAGCAGATGCGCTTGAGATAGCTGTGGTCAAAGACAGCGGGCGTGAACTCAACGCCGGCATTCATCTTAAGTCGGTTTCGATAGTCGCCGGTCGCTGGTCCGTAGGTTGATGTTGTGTTGTCAAATTGTGGTGTTGTGCAGTCCTTCCATTGCTCTATGGTGGCATCTGCTGCCACTACGAGCTGCCCCTTGTGGTTCCAGGCGGCACCGACGCTGTAAGCCATAGGCAGTTCAAAAGCTTTCTTTACCGTGCTCTTGATGGTGTCGCCTGAGAGCACCGTGCGCAGGAGTGTCGACTCTCCGCCCACCTTATGTCCGATGCCTACTGTCGCTCCGAGAGTCAGACGGTCGGTTTTGCTTAAAGGAATTATGGTTTGCAAGCCCACGTCGCCACACCAAGTGCGTAGCGAAGAGCTATAGTAAGTTCTGAGGCTGCTGTAACTCGATGAGTTGGCAGTGCCGTTTTCTGAAAATGTCTGAACTACGGTGTGTTCAATGCTTCCCCATAAGATGCCGGCATTAGCTCCCACAGAGATGAACTTGAATGGCCTCCAGCCCAGCCCGGCATAAGCCTCGTGGAGTCCACCGCTGCCATTGAGCGCAAAGCTGTTGCTGATATTCTGCCCTGTGTAGGGGTCGGTGCCAACTGTCTGCTCCTGCGAGAAGCTGTAGCCTACGGATGTGTATGGTTGGAAGCCAAGGCTCATACCCAGGTTCTTCGTTACGCGGAACATCGTGTTGACGTACTCGAAGTTGGTGTTGTTGGCTGAGCGGCGACTGTCGCCCAGTTTCATCTTTGTGCGCTGCAGGCTCATGCCTACGTCAAAGATGAATGTCAGCGAGTCTACGGCTGAGTAGCTTGCGGGATTCAGTTTGTTGACATTTTGTCCTGAGCGCAGGCCTTGGCTGACGCCGCCCATTGAGCGGTTGCGGCCTTGCGACTGATCACCGAGCAGCCCCATGCCGAAGCGGGAGTACGAAGAGTTGGAGCCGTTGGTCTGTGCCGTTGCTGCAGTCCATGTCAACAGGCTTGCCAGCGTTATGGCTGTTAGCTTGAAAGTACTTTTCATATATGAAGTTGCGATTATACGTTTGCTGTTGCTCTCGTGCGTAGTGAGGTGCCAAGAGTCCTGGCCTGACCGTCTATGCCAGCCCAAGCGAATGGTTGAGTATGGCGTTTAAACCGCGTGCTACGAGAAATTCGTCGGCAAAGGTACGTGAAGTTTGCGTCTTGGCCAAACGATTTACATCTCCGCCCGTTAAAAAAACCAAAAGTGTGGGATATTTTTTTCTGAAGTGGCTGATATAGCCCTCTATTTCACGGCGCATGCCTTGGATGACACCGGCTCTGATTGCTGTTGGGGTGTCGTAGCCGAGCTCCGGCGTGTCGCCTTCGACTCCCACAAGAGGCAGCCGAGGAAAATAGTCGTCGATAGCTTGTAGGCGGGCGTGCATTCCCGGAGCGATATTCCCCCCTATATATTCTCCTTCTGGGCTTACGAAATCGTAGGTAATGCAGCTGCCTGCATCTATGATGAGCAGCGGATGTCCGGGCTGCTGGATCCACGCTCCCACGGCGGCAGCCAGACGGTCGGCGCCGAGGGTTGAGGGGGTGCGGTAGCGGTTGGTCAGTGGGGTCGGTGTGAGTGATGTGAAAAACACCAGCCGGCCTCCGAGGCTCTGGAGCTTCTCCTCGGCATCGGCGCTGATGTCTACGACGGAAGCTACGATCGTGGCGTCAGGGAGCATGTCAGGCGTTTCCAGCAGTCGTAGCTCATGGCCTTCCTCGTGGGAACTCCTTATGAGCGTCTCGCCGTCGAAAAGATAGAACTTGGAGAGCGTATTGCCTATATCAATTATCAGGTTCATAGGGCTAAAGTTGTTTCTGTAGTTCAGCGTTTATTGTACAGGAATCAGCAATGAGGCAGCCCGTAAACATCCGTCCGGAATTTATGCCGAGACGGCGGGCTGAGAAGAAGCGTGTGGGGTTGGCGAATGTGCAGAGGCCAGCGATGTCGATGCTCTTCGCATCCAAGCCGGCACTCTTGAGGTCGGTGGCGTTGGCCTCCCAAAGATTTATGTGCCAGCGGCTGTTCCTGAAGGCGAGTGATGCTATGTCGTAGCCGGCATTGGCAAAGGCGTCTACGACCTCATCTCCGACCTCGAACGCATCGGGGCCTATGCTTGGCCCTATGGCGGCTTTGACATCCTCAGGCCGTGTCCCATAGCGCTCTGACATGAATGTTAATGTTTTCGAGGCAATGCGTGCCACCGTACCTCGCCAGCCTGCGTGTATGGCAGCGATGGCTCTGTTGCGGCCGTCGTAAATCACAATAGGTACGCAGTCGGCCGTGGAGACGCCTATGCAGGTGTCTGGCAACTGCGTTACTACGGCATCTATACCCTCGAGGCTCGAGCCGAGGTTCTCTGTTGTGATTTCTGCTATCTGTGTGCCGTGGATTTGATGGGGCACCACGAGGTGGCGGTCGTCGATGTGCAAGAGGTCGCATAGCAACTGCTTGCAGCCCTCGACGTGAGCTGCATCGTCTCCGGTGTAAGGCGTTATATTGAAGCCGTCATAAGGAGCCTTGGCAGCAGAGCAATGGCGCTCGGTGCTAAATGCGGTGACGGCAGGGTGGAGGTCGTAGAATAACATTCGCTCGTGTGGCAGACGGCTGAGGCTCACGGCCTCACTCGTCAAAGATTTCAAACTCTTCGCTGTCGAGGTCTTCAATGTCCTCGATGTCTTCGTCGTCGAGGATTATGATGTCCTCGTCTTCGCCTTCGTCGGCCATCTCATCGTGTAGGAATGTGAGGTCCTTGTCGCGATGTGCGATGGCCGTGCTGTGGGCCTGTTGGCGGTCGTCCGTGTCGAGGTGGCTCCAGAGCAAGTCTTTTAGTCGTGGTATGTTGAACCCAGTGACTGCGGAGATGAAGATGTGTGGCAGATCTGTGGGCAGGTCCTGCTCGAGCATCTCTATGAGTTCGTCGTCAAGCAGGTCTGATTTCGTAATGGCCAGGATGCGTTGTTTCGCCAGCAGCTCGGGGTTGTAAGTGGTGAGCTCGTTCAGCAGCACTTCGTAGTCGTGGCGTATGTCATCGGTGTCGCCGGGAACCATGAACAGCAGCAGTGCGTTGCGCTCTATGTGGCGCAGGAAACGCAGACCCAGCCCTTTGCCTTCGCTGGCGCCTTCTATTATTCCGGGAATGTCGGCGATGACGAACGAACGGTTGTCGTGGTAGCTGACGACACCGACTGATGGCTCGAGCGTGGTGAAAGGGTAACCGGCAATCTTCGGGTGGGCCGAGCTGATCGCGTTGACGAGGGTGCTCTTTCCTGCGTTAGGAAAGCCTACGAGGCCCACGTCGGCCAACATCTTCAGTTCCATGATGACAGTCAGCTGCTGCATAGGTTCGCCGGGTTGGGCGAAGCGTGGCGCCTGATTCGTAGACGTGGCGAAATGCTTGTTGCCGAGGCCTCCGCGCCCGCCTTTGAGGAGCATTACCACCTGGCCGTCCTCTGTGACGTCGCAGATGAAGCGCCCCGTCTCAGCATCGTAGACCACCGTGCCGCAGGGCACGTCGATGTAGCGGTCTACGCCGTCGGCACCGTGGGAGCCGTTCTTGCCTCCGTTGCCTCCGTGTCCGGCAAAGATGTGGCGCTCGTAGCGCAAATGCAGAAGTGTCCAGTAGTTGCGGTTGCCACGCAGATAGACGTGGCCTCCGCGTCCGCCATCGCCGCCGTCGGGTCCTCCGTTGGGCACGTATTTAGCACGGTGCATGTGCATAGAGCCTCGTCCGCCTTTGCCGGAGCGGCACACAATTTTCACATAATCTATAAAGTTTGTTTCCATGTTGTCTGGTTTATGAGTAGGCCGGTAGCCGTCAGGGCCGTCGGTCTTAAAGGTTTTGCCTGCGCACGTGTTGGAATGCTTTTGGCAAAAAGTGGATGATGTCGCTTGCTATCAGTGCCTCTTCCGACAGCTCTGCGGCCGCTAGGTCGCCGGCCAGGCCGTGCAGGTAGACGCCCAGTTGGGCCGCTTCAGCCGGCAGGTAGCCCTGAGCCAGCAGCGACGTGATGATACCGGTGAGGACGTCTCCGCTGCCTGCTGTGGCCATGCCGGGGTTGCCCGTGGGGTTTATAAGCACATCGCCCGTGGGCGTGCAAATCTGAGTATAATGTCCTTTCACGATGACGAACAGCCTGTGGTCTACGGCGAAGTCGCGTGCCCGGTTCATGCGTTCGAAGCTGGTGCGGCAGTGGCCTATGAGTCGGTCACACTCGGCCGGGTGAGGCGTCAGTATGCTGTCGGCCGGTATGCTCGCAATCCAGTCGCTGTTGCCGGCCAGGATATTCAAGGCGTCGGCATCGAGCACAAGAGGTCCATCGTGGTTCTTGAGATAGGCGTGCAGGGCGGCCGCCGTGTGGCTGTTGCGGCCTATGCCCGGCCCTATGCCTACGGCCTGGAAGGCATACGTGTCGACGGCCGTGGAAGTGATGTTGGCATCGACGTCTATGTCGACAATAGCCTCGGGGACTGTTGCCTGCATGATGTCGAGGCACGAATGGGGAATGTGCACCGTCAGTTTGCCGACGCCGGCCCTGAGTGCTGCGCGGGCTGCCAGGATGGCAGCACCAGTCATGCCGCGTGCGCCAGCCACGAGGAGCGCGTGCCCCATCGTGCCTTTATGGGCGAAGAGGGGACGGCGGCGCATCACGGCGCGCATCTCGTTCTCTTCGGTCAGCCAGAGGTAGGTCCTCATCCCTTTCAGGCCGTCGGCGCTGAGCCCTATGTCGAGCATCTTCACTTCGCCTACGAAACGCTGGTTCTCGGCCATGAAGAAGGCCAGTTTTGGTTGCCCGAGCGACAGCGTGAGTGCCGCCCTGACTATGTTCTGGGTGTCGTTGTAGCTGTTGTCTTCGCACATGAGTCCCGAGGGCACGTCGAGGCTGACCACCGTGGCGCGGCTTTGGTTGATGCGCTTCGCCACGAGGGCAAAACCTCCGCTCAGTGGCTTGCTGAGGCCTGTGCCGAAGAGCGCGTCGATGACGATGTCGTCGGCTTGCAGCTCAGGGAAGAGCAACTCAGAGGTGACCTCTATGAGCGTAGCATCGGCCGTCTGCCGCAGCCGCTCGCGGTTGTGCTCGCAGTCGGGATTCAGGGTGCCCCGCACGTTGAAGAGGTATGTAGTAGTTATTCGTCCCGCCTCAGCGAGCATGCGCGCTACGGCCAGGCCGTCGCCGCCGTTGCCGCCCGGGCCTGCAAAAATGAATATGCGCTGTTCGGCGGTAGGCCAGCGCCTCAGGAACTCGTCAGCCATAGCCCGGCTGGCACGCTCCATGAGGTCGATGGAAGCAACAGGTTCCGATTTGATGGTAAGGAGGTCAAGCTCGTGAAACTGCCCTCCGGTGAGTATCTTCATTCGATAAAAATCTAAAATTTGCTGCAAAAATACGTCAATGATTGCTGAAATCAAAATAAAATCTATAATTTTGCAACGCCAAAAGCAAAAAACATAACTTATGAAACGAATTCAAGTCAAGGACAAGACATTCGAAGTCACCATCCCTGCAGAGGTCATTGCCCGCGAAGTGCGTCGTGTGGCTGCCGAGATAAGCCGCGACTACGCCGGTCGTCAGCCACTCTTCCTGCCCGTGCTCAACGGCTCTTTCATCTTCGCTGCCGACCTCCTGCGCGAGTTGGACCTGGAGTGCGAGATAAGCTTCATCAAGCTCGCCAGCTATCAAGGTACGCAGTCTGTAGGCGAGATACGCGAGGTCATGGGCCTGGCGCAGGACATCACGGGGCGCGACGTTATCATCGTCGAAGACATTATCGACACCGGCCTGACCATGGCCCACATGATAGAGACACTTGAGAGCCACAACCCGGCCAGCATACGCGTCTGCTCGCTGCTCGTGAAGCCCGACGCAATCAAGGTCGACGTGCCCATCCACTATCGGGCGCTGGACATCCCTAATGACTTCATCGTCGGCTACGGGCTCGACTACGACGGCTTCGGGCGTAATACCAAAGATATTTACACATTAGTCGTTTGACATAGACTTAACACTTAACTTTTAATTACGGCCAAGGCCGTGTCATGAAATGAAGAATATCATAATCTTCGGAGCCCCGGGCTCCGGCAAAGGCACCTACAGCGAGGAGATAGCAGCCCGCTACGGTATGGGCCACATCTCAACGGGCGACGTCCTGCGCGCAGAAATCAAGAACGGCACCGAACTGGGCAAGATAGCCCAAGGGTATATCGACAATGGTCAGCTAATCCCCGACGACCTGATGATCGACATCCTCGCTTCGAAGTATGACTCGCTGCCTCAGGGACGCGGCGTCATCTTCGACGGCTTCCCGCGAACCATAGCTCAGGCTGAGGCTCTCAAGAAAATGCTCGCCGAGCGCGGCCACGACCTCGGTATGATGATCGAGCTCATCGTCAGCGAGGACGTCCTCATGTTCCGCCTCCTGCGGAGAGCACAGATTGAAGGACGTGCCGATGACAACGAAGAGACTATACGCAAGCGCTTTGCCGTCTATCACGCTCAGACCGAGCCCCTCTCGAAGTGGTTCGAGGCTGAAGGCATCCGCCATACCTTCTCTTGGGACATCTGCAAGACAAAGGAAGGAATGCTTGATGCTATCTTCAAGGAGATTGAGAATCAAAATTCGTAACTCACTGGTTACCTTTGCGTAATCGAAATTATTTTTGCCGTGAAGAAAACCTTCTTTGCCCTATTGGCGCTTTGCGCTTCTACGCTCTCAGCACAGACTGAGGTGGCGCCCTTCCGCCCCGGAGTGACACTCGATGGCGTGAACTACTTCCTGCCAAAGACTGTCCTTCGCATAGTCCTGACAGCAGACAAGGCGGTGACCGAGCCCGGCGAGTTTGCTGCCTATGCCGACCGCTACCTGCGTCAGCCTGCCGTGCCCACGGCGACAACTACCGAATGGACGCTGAAGCAGGTAACACTACAGGCGCTCGGCATCCCCGACTCGACCAAGGCCTACAATATCAAGCTTAAAGCGAAGACGTCGGCGCCTCTTGTACGCCTGACAGACGACGGCCTGCTCCTTTCGGTGAACACTGATGCGGAGGCTGAACCAGTGCCCGAGCTGCCGCGTCGCGTGGCAGCGCCAAAGGCTGTCAACGGTCGCGATGCCATGACTCATGAGATCCTCTCGGCCGGCAGCACGGCCAAGATGGCCCAACTCACAGCCGAGGAAATCTACGACCTGCGCGACAGCCGCAATGCCCTCATCCGCGGCGAAGCCGACAATACGCCTAAGGACGGAGCCCAGCTCAAGCTCATGCTCGACAATCTCGATGAGCAGCTCCTTGCACTCGAGTCGCTTTTCAAAGGTCAGACTCTGACATCCACTGAGGTGCAAGCCCTCACGTTCGAGCCTACATCTGACCCCGCTCAGGCTGGACATCGCTATCAGCTCTGCCGCTTCTCTCGCCGACTCGGACTCGTTGATGCCGACGACCTCAGCGGCGAACCTCTCTGGATAACCCTAAAGCCGCTGGGCAACCTGCCAACCGCAGAGGCCGATGCCGACGTGGCCAAGAAGCGGGCCAAGATGGAGCAGGGCCTATGGGTCAATCAGCCTGCCCGCGTGCAGGTGGTCATTGAGATGGGCACCGAGACGCTCCTTACGGCAGAGGTGCCCGTTTGCCAGCTCGGCACTACGGAAGTGCTCTCCGATGCCCTCTTCAACAAGAAACTCGACACGCGAGTCACCTTATATCAGAACACCGGAAGTGTGAAAAGTCTTGAATAGGGGAGGGCGGCAGGTTCATTCTTCGATGTAGCCCTGTCCATCCGACAACACAGCCTGCTCATCCTTCTTCACCGCTCACGAGAACGTTAACAGCCCCGCTGCGTATATCACTACGTAGCGGGGCTGTTTCGTATGCATACCCTAATACCTTAAAAAAATTTGGCTGGTCAATCGAAGGTAAAACAACTTG
>FLNY01003908.1_pt1 | contig 21982 bp, 14 predicted proteins | sample 1140381 | NCBI WGS metagenome assembly FLNY01 (sample SAMEA3878172, study PRJEB12797) | bioreactor metagenome | biome: Moose rumen | place: Sweden | collected 2011-10
CTTTTTACATGCTATATAACGATCTCTTCTACATGTAGATTTAGTATATATCGTTATTTACATGCTCTATGATGAACTCCTTGACATGTAAGATTTATAACTTGCAATTTCCACATGTTCCAATGTGAGTTATTCAATGCGCAAGATTAATAACATTGCCATTTTTGCATGTTCCAAATTTATGACTTTCTGCGGATAATTAACGAAAACATCCGCAGAAATCTGGCTTCGCCAAACAAGAAATTGCTTTAATGCAATTTCTTGGTAGTTACGATTATTGAAAACCTGATTTTTTTCAGACCCCTACAAGAAAGAGTTTTGCATGCAAAACGTAAACAGTGCGAGCCGGCAATTGCTGCAAGCAATTAACTTCTTCTGCCGGCGAGACACCTCACACAAGCACAGCTTGTTTTTTACTTTATAGGAATTACAAAATAATTTCCTGTAAAGTAAAAAAGGAATCCTAAAATTTAGGATTCCTCATAATTCTAATTAAATCTACTCATTAAATTTGATACAAGCTTAACGCACTCTGCTGCATCTGCTGAATATCCATCTGCATGAATTTCATCCTTGAATGTCTCGCTAATACACGCTCCTCCAATAATTATTTGAGCTCTACATTTCTTTTCCTTTGCAAGCCTGACAACATCATCCATGCGCATCATCGTGGTAGTCATCAATGCCGACAACCCGATTATATCTGCATCAACCTCTATAGCTTTATCAATAATATCTGCGGCAGGTACATCCTTGCCCAGGTCAATGACATTATATCCATAATTCTTAAGCATCAATGCGACAAGATTTTTTCCAATATCATGAATATCTCCTTCAACCGTAGCTATTACTATTGTTGCTTTTACATCTCCGTCCTTGCTTGTAATGAGAGGCTCTATGTGCTTCATTCCTATTTCCATTGCATTTGCACCTGCAATCAGCTGAGGAAGAAAATACTTTTTCTTGTCATATAAATCCCCAACAACATTTATTCCCTTTATCAAGTGATCCTCAATAATTATCTGTGGCTCAATGCCTGCATCCAGCAATTTCTGAATTTCAGGAATAATCTGTTCCTTTTTGCCCTTTATTACACATTCTGCAACAGCACTGTCAATCGACTCTCCCCTATTAATATCTGCCGTAGATAGCTTTGCAGCCTCTGCAGTCTTTGTTTCAATAACCGGAAGTGATGCATATTTTTCCAATGCGCCCTTTTTATTCATAAGCGTATCAGCTGCAGCCGCGCAATACATAAGCATCTCCTGGCTTGGATTAGCAATGGCCATGGTAAGGCCCCTACTAAGAGCGATAGTCAAATAGGCTGTATTGACATATGGTCTATTAGGCATACCAAAGGAAATATTAGAAAGTCCACAAACTGTAGGAATCCCCAGCTCATTCTTACAATAATCAATTGTCTCAAAACACTGTAATCCGGCAGTGTTCTCCGCTCCTACCGTCTGTACAAGCACATCTACAACTGCATCACTTTTGCTTAAGCCAATGCTTTTAGCTGCACTTAAAACAGTATTTATATGCTGCTTCTTTTCCTCGAAATCCCTAGGCAATCCTGCCCCCGACAAAGGTAATGTAATAAACATTGCACCATACTTTTTTGCCAATTTTAAAAGTGGCCCCATTTTTTCAGGCTCTGCAGAAATAGAATTGATGAGTGCTCGCCCGGGATAAATCCTGAGAGCCGCCTCCATGATGTCAACATGACTGGTATCTAAGCACAAAGGTAAATCAACAGCTGAGGTCACCTCATATATACTGTCTATCATCATCTGCTTTTCATCGATACCATTCATTCCCATATTTACATCGAGAATATCAGCACCCTTTTCCTCCTGCTCTCTGGCAAAATCTACAACCATCGAAAGTGAGCCTTCCTTTAGACTCGCCTGAAATTTCTTCTTGCCCGTAGGATTGATACGTTCACCTATCACCATGAATCGACCATTCAAATTAATCCATGTATTTTTGCGTTCGGATGTGACTACCCTAAGTTCCTTATGGATAATCTGATGCTGAGGCTTATCGTGTAACCTGTTATAAATAGCTCTAATATGGGCAGCTGTCGAGCCACAACATCCTCCAAAAAGCCATGCTCCGGCCTTATACAAATCCTCACAGGCATCTGCGAAATGCTCAGGTGTCATTTTGTATACTGTCTTGCCATTTTCCAATTCCGGCAGTCCCGCATTAGGCTTTACCATAATAGGAATATTGGCAACAGAATCCATCTGCTGCACCAAATCAATCATTGTATCCGGTCCCGAGCTGCAATTAATCCCGACACAATCCACGCCCATCGACTCAAGTACAATCATGGCGGTATCCGGAGATGTTCCATACAATGTTTTACCATCCGGATTATATGTAAGAGATACTATAACAGGTAAATCACAGCTTTCTTTTATAGCAAGAACTGCTGCACGACATTCCTGCAGACTCATCATAGTTTCCACTACGAATAAATCTACGCCCTCAGAAATTATTGCTTCTACCTGCTCCTTATAACAATCGACCAATTCCTCAAACATAAGGTCACCGATTGGATATAATTGCTGCCCTGTCATGGATATATCTCCCGCAACAAGTTTGTCTTTACCTGCGACCTCTCTAGTCAATCTCACAAGCTGCCTATTCATATCTACAAGATTATCCTCAAGACCGTACTCTTTTAGCTTTATTCTTGAAGCTGTAAAGGTAGGAGCAAGAACTATATCCGAACCCGCCTCATAATACCCCTTCTGTATCTCTTGAATCGCCTGCGGATTATCGATAATCCACTTTTCAGGACACACCCCGGCAGGCATACCATGCTTTTGCAATTCTGTGCCTGTAGCGCCATCAATAAATACTATCCTCGATTCTAATAGTTCTCTAAATTCTTTTCTTGTCATTTCTTCTCCACCTTTTAACCAATATCATACTAGAGAGATTTTAACATAAGAAAAGAGCCAGTCCAATCTTAAACTGACTCTTTTATAAAGCAACTTTTTCTCAAAGAACGACTTAAATCAAATCTACAGACTTCCCAATTCGCCAAGCACCTTGGGATACAGATTATCTGCAGTCACTCCATCTTCATTGCACAACCGACTCGCCATCTTGAGCCGGATTGTAACCTTACAATCGTTTACCTCATTGATAGATTCTACGGATTGTCGTACCTTTTCAGCTATATTTTCCAATTCTCTTTTTGTTCTGGCATAGGTCAATATAGCAAATACTGACTCCTTTATTCTGGCTGCAGCTGCGGTCTGTCCGATTACATCAATTATCTTTTCACCAATCTGATTTAAAACCTCATTAGAAAATTCCAACTGGAAATTGCTCTTTATTCTTTCATGAGTTTTATTTTCAAGCATAATCAATCCGTAGAGACGATTTTTGGCATTATACTCGGTATAGTAATCAACAACCGTTTGAACGAATGCCCTTGAATTCATAAGCCTTGTAATGTTGTCGACTCTGCTTGGGCCTTTTATATTTTTGACCCTCGCCATCTCCTCATCACTATCTGCAAAATAACCAACAAGTCCTATTATTTCTCCATTATCATATATTGGCATCTTGTTGCATACAATGTTGTGAACGACACCATTTACTATACATTGACCGGGCGCATTTTTAACTTTTTTGCCATGCTTTATCACGTCAAGCTCATCCCCCATATATGGCTCATCGTCCACATGCCAATGCATTTCCTCATCATTTTTGCCTAGTATTTCATTGATAGATTCAAATCCATAAAAGTTCAAAAATGCCTGGCTGGCCCCAAGAAATCGTCTATCCCTATCCTTCCAGAAAAACATGAGATCTGAATCCCACACAGCGTTTTCCCAAAGGTTTGCAAAAGGATTATCAATAAATGGGTCCTCATTAATCAGGTTCTTCCCTAGGGCCGACGCTTCGTGATTGAGAATTTGCTCTAATGCATTAGGGATTGCTCTGATAGTAAGCATATATTCTTTTTCTTTGACAGATGGCAATTCAAAAATAATAAATGAACGCCAACTGTACCTTCCATCATTTTGCTTTACTCTAAATATTTTTTCCACAAAATTAACACCACTTTCATCAAAGCGCTCCTGCAATTTTGTAAAGTTCATGAATCTGATAAATTCCGGTCGCTCAGGCAATATAATCCAATTATCTGCAAAACTTTCAACTGCATCACTAAGTGAAGCTGCAGAAGTAACTATTGACTGCCTGTACTTAAATCCACCCAAAAGTGGCTCAATCTTATCCTTGCCGGGATCTATTACAATAATGCTCTCATAAACATTGTTTAGCTCTTTTAGTTTAGAATCCAGCCTGTCTCTCTCTTGGGTGTTTTTATCCATCGAAATATTGGCTATAGTCGCTTTAATCAGAAGCCTACCATACATTTCTGTAATTTGCTGAGCCTTCAGACAATAATAATTTCCTCCGCTTGTATAATAAAATGTCTCCTGATTCTTGGTCTTTTTAACAGCCTCCGCAAAACCTATATACTTGATAAACAACGGATTACTTTCGCTATACCAATTGGCATCCAATACATCTACCGTTTCATCACCAGCATATACCTGCTTTTTAAAAGCATTATTCATAAATAATGTCTTAAAATGGCCATCCTCATATTCAACCACATTAAGAGGCGATGAAGTAAATTTTGCGTGATGACTTGCCAAATCATAAAATCTACGCCATTTTCTCTCCTCGCATTTTATGCCTTTAGAAACCATCACTTCTTCCAAGTCTGTCAAAGGTAATGGTTTGCTATAAAAATACCCCTGCAATCTGGCGCATCCAATACTTTTTAGAAACTCTACCTGTTCCGTGGTTTCAACTCCCTCTGCTAATGTACCAATTTCAACTTCCTTTCCCATAGTAATTATGGCGCGAACAATAGCCTTTGACTTTTCAGTAAAGGATGACAAAAAACGCATATCCAATTTTAATACATCAAAGGGGAAATCCTTGAGAATATTAAGCGATGAGTACTCGCTTCCAAAGTCATCCATCCAGATTTCATACCCTCTGTCACGAAAATCATTGATGACTTTACCCATTAATTTTTCATCGGAAACAATGATACTCTCGGTTATTTCAATATGAATCAAATCCCTTGGAATGTCATAATGCTCTACAGCAGTTTCCACCACATTAAGCATATCGCATTTCAAGAAATCAAGACGCGAAAAATTGACTGATACAGGCACACATGGTTTGTTTTCAGCAAGTCTTATACTAATGTCTTTACAAACCCTGTCGACTATATAGCAGTCTAATTTAGTAATATCTTCACTTTTTTCCAATGGACCGACAAATTGATAAGGTGGCAAGAAGCCAACCTCAGGGTCATCCCAACGTGCCAAGGACTCTACTCCACACAAATTTCCTGTAAGAGTCCTTATCACAGGCTGATAATAAACCTTAATCCAATCCTTTTCACAGGCCTCATCAATATTTTCGACCACATATCTTGCAATGTCGTCCTGTGTCATAAATAATGTCCTCAGAAGTAGACGTTAACCTAACAATGCTCCTTATCCGATTGACATTATCTCCCAATACCTTTTACATTTTATTAAAAATAATTGTAGATTATGTGAAACCAACTATACCCTTCGTGCTTTTTGCCCTTCAAAGAAATCCGCTATCTGTGAAAGAAGCTTTTCTTTGCCGGCTGATTTTAGAATATAACCATCCGGCTTCAATGCCAAAACACTGGTGACACTTTCTTTATCACCCTTGCCTGTAAGAAAAATCACGGGTATCGAATTGGATGCCGACTCGCTTCGAATCATTTCAAGAACCTTCGGTCCCGATGTAACCGGCATCTCATAATCTAACAAAATCAAATCGGGGGTATTCTTTGCAATGTATGTTATGGCCTGCATTCCTGAACTTACAATTGTCACTCGATAACTATCCGAAAGCCAGTCTCTCACCATCCGCAAAAAAGTGGCATCATCATCAACCAAAAGAATGCACTTTTTCTGACCAATCAAATCGACATTTTCAGCTACATCCATGAGTGTTGCCACCATTCTCTTAATATCAAGCGGACGTGGAAAAATATTGTCAATAATCCCCTCAGGAATAGTCTTCTTTAGGTCTTCTACCTCAGAATTATCACCTATAACATTAAGTGACTTCTCATTCTCAATACAAACATCCTTAAGAAAAACCAGCGACTCACGAATATCGTCCAAAAAATCACCAAGATAAAACAAAAATATGGTTGCATACTCCACATGATTTTTCAAATCTTTAATATCAGGAGAACACAGTTCAACCACAAACCCATTCTCACTGAGATTCTTTTTTATGGCATCAACCATAAAAGTTGTGCTTCCCTGACTGATAATAAGAATTCTCTCGGCCATATTTATCCTTCCACAGGTAAAAAACCATTTACAAATAATAGCACCATACCAATACACAATAATTATAAACTGTCTTTTATACCAGTGTGTGATAAAACTTTAAAAATTCAAGGAAGTCGCTTTCCTAACATAGTAATATTTAAGCAGCCCACAAAAAATTAACCATTATTTTACAAAATCCAGGCAACTGCGTATCTTAACGTAAGGTCGCACCTTGCTATCTGCCACTACTACATGCTCGGGATGGATAGCATATGCTTTTAACGCATCCTCTGATTCAAATGTCGAATCTAGCATTAAATCCGCATTTGAGCTTTCAAGTCCATCTATCACGACCTCAATATCTATAAGACCGGGTATCTTTCCCTTTAAACCTTCAAGGCCTGATTTTATTTCTGCCTTGACATCATTCTTTTCATCTTGCGAAAGTTCATCTTTCAAAGTCCATAAAATAATGTGTTTAACCATAATTCTCCTCCAATTAAAAATCATCTCTTTTTCTATTGTAACAAAACAGGCTGTCAAAATCTCCATTTTTGAAGATTTAAACAGCCTATATCATAACGCTTTGATTAAATTAAATCTTTGCTATATCCACCAATGTATATTCTGTAGTGGCTGATTCTAACGATGTCGCTAAAGCAACTGCAGTATCCATAGCGGTAATACAATTTATGCCTGTTTCGATTGCATTACGTCTAATCAAAAATCCATCACGGGTCTTATCGCCATGTCCCTGTGTAGGAGTGTCAATTACCAGGTCAATCTTGTGACCCAATATCAAATCCATTACATTAGGTGATTCCTGTGTAATCTTGTTGACCTGAAGCGCATCCACACCACCTGCCTGCAAATATTTTGCTGTAGAACGAGTAGCATATATCTTGTAACCTAATTTCTCAAATCTCTTTGCGACTTCAAGAGCCTCAGGCTTATCAGAATCCCTTACTGTAATAATCATCTGCTTATGCTTAGGCAGGACAACACCCGCCCCAAGGAAAGCTTTATATAGTGCCTCTTCAAAGGTCTTTGCGATTCCAAGGCATTCTCCTGTAGACTTCATCTCAGGCCCAAGACTAATCTCCGCTCCACGGAGTTTCTCAAATGAGAACACAGGCATCTTGATTGCTATATAGTCTGCCTCAGGCTGTAATCCCGGCTTGTATCCCATCTCGGTGATTTTGTGACCGAGAATCGCCTTTGCCGCCAAATCAACAATAGGAATACCTGTCACCTTGCTAATATAAGGAACCGTACGTGAGCTTCGCGGGTTAACCTCAATAACATAGACCTCTCCATCCATAGCGATAAACTGAATATTAATCATTCCAAGGACATGGAGTGCCTTTGCTAGTCGCTCGGTATAATCAACAATCTTGTCCTTTATATCCTGCGTAATTGTGTGTGCCGGATAAACAGAAATACTATCGCCTGAATGAATACCGGTACGTTCAATATGTTCCATAATACCAGGAATCAAAATATTCTCGCCATCACAAATCGCATCAACCTCAATCTCCTTACCCTGTAGATATTTATCTACAAGAATAGGATGATCCTGAGCTATCTGATTGATGATATCCATGAACTTCTCGATTTCATCATCATTGAATGCAATCTGCATTCCCTGACCACCAAGTACATAGGATGGTCGCACAAGCACAGGATAGCCCAGGCGATTAGCTACTTCCTTGGCCTCCTCTGCTGTAAATACTGTTCCGCCTGCGGCACGTGGAATATGAGTCTGTTCGAGAATCTCATCGAATAACTCTCTATCCTCTGCCGCATCAACATCCTCTGCCTTTGTTCCCAAAATAGGAACACCTATTTTCATCAAATGCTCTGTAAGCTTGATTGCAGTCTGACCACCGAATTGCACAATAGCTCCATCAGGTTTTTCCAGATTTACAATGGACTCTACATCCTCATTTGTCAGCGGCTCGAAATAAAGCTTGTCCGCTATATCAAAATCAGTAGAAACGGTCTCCGGATTATTATTTACGATAACCGTCTCCCAGCCTTCCTTGGCAAAAGCCCATGTGGCATGTACAGAGCAATAATCAAACTCGACACCCTGACCTATACGAATCGGGCCTGAGCCAAGAACCAATACTTTCTTACGTCCTGTAGTCTGTACTGCCTCATTTTCACTTCCGTATACACTGTAATAATACGGTGTCATGGCGTCAAACTCTGCTGCACAGGTATCGACAATCTTGTACGATGCGATAATACCATTTTCATATCGCATTGAACGAACCTGCTCCTCTGTGAGTTTTCCATTTAGTTTGGCAATGACATTATCCGGAAATTCAATTCTCTTTGCCTCTTTTAAAAGTTCAACAGTGAGCTCCTCATTTTGGAGACGTTGTTCCATCTCCACAAGGATTTTGATTTTATCGATGAACCAAATATCAATCTGCGTGATTGAATGTATCTTTTCGTAGGATACGCCGCGACGCAAAGCCTCTGCAATACAATAGATTCTCCTGTCATCTACAACTGTGAGAGCCTCATCAAGCTCCGCATCCGTCATATCACAAAAATCATAGCTCATAAGAGAATCAACATGCTGTTCCAATGAGCGAATAGCCTTCATTAAAGCACCTTCGAAATTATTGCAAATACTCATAACTTCTCCGGTAGCCTTCATCTGAGTAGTAAGCTTTCTCTGCGCTGTAATAAACTTATCAAACGGAAGTCGTGGAATCTTTACAACACAGTAATCAAGCATAGGCTCAAACGATGCATAGGTCTTTTTTGTAATGGCATTTGGAATCTCATCAAGTGTGTAACCTAAAGCAATCTTGGCAGCAACCTTTGCAATCGGATATCCTGTAGCCTTGGAAGCAAGCGCTGATGAGCGGGAAACTCGTGGATTTACCTCAATAACACAATATTCAAAGCTCTCAGGATGAAGAGCATACTGTACATTACACCCTCCGGTAATCCCCAACTCATCAATAATGCGCAGAGCAGATGTCCTGAGCATCTGATACTCCTTGTCTCCAAGAGTCTGTGACGGGGCAACAACGATAGAATCTCCGGTATGTACACCAACGGGATCAATATTTTCCATGTTGCAAACAGTTATACAATTGCCTGCTGCATCTCGCATAACCTCGTATTCTATTTCTTTCCAGCCGGCAATACAGCGCTCAACGAGTACCTCATGTACTCTGGACAATCTAAGACCATTTGTAAGAATTTCTACGAGTTCGGTCTGATTGTGCGCAATTCCACCGCCCGAGCCGCCAAGAGTATATGCAGGGCGAAGAACAACCGGATAACCAATTGTATTTGTAAATTTGATACCATCCTCTACAGTATTAACTACAAGTGATGCAGCGACCGGCTCACCAAGCTTCTCCATTGTATCTTTGAATGCCTGTCTGTCCTCGGCTCTAAATATAGTCTCAGCAGTAGTACCAATCAGCTTCACGCCCTGCTCATCAAGAAATCCCGACTCTGCAAGTTCCATTCCGAGATTAAGTCCTGCCTGTCCACCCAATGTAGGAAGGAGGCTATCAGGCTTTTCCTTGATTATAATCTGCTTTAGAACGTCAGCTGTCAAAGGCTCTATGTATACCTGATCAGCAATTTCCTTATCAGTCATTATGGTAGCGGGATTGGAATTTACCAGGCATACCTCCATCCCCTCCTCCTTGAGAGAACGACAGGCCTGTGTACCCGCATAATCAAACTCCGCCGCCTGTCCGATGACAATAGGACCGGAGCCAATCACCATTACCTTTTTAATGTCACTTCTTTTTGGCATTACTGATCTCCTCCCATCATCTTAATAAATCTGTCAAATAGGTAGCCACTATCCTGCGGTCCCGGACAAGCCTCCGGATGAAACTGTACCGTAAAAATATTTTTGCCGGTATATTTCAATCCTTCATTTGTGCCATCATTAACATTTACAAAGGCCGGCTTTGCCACAGCCGGATCAAGTCTTTCTGTATCTACTACATAGCCATGATTTTGAGATGAAATATATACCCTGCCCGTTTCCAAATCCTTGACAGGATGATTACCGCCTCTATGGCCGTATTTCATCTTGTGAGTATCAGCACCTGTCGCAAGCGCCATCAGTTGATGACCAAGACATATTGCAAAAATCGGAACATCACTGTCATATAATTTCTTTATTTCATCTATGATTGGTCCGCAATCCTTTGGATCTCCGGGGCCATTTGAAAGCATAATTCCATCCGGATTAGATGATAGTACTTCATCGGCACTTGTATGTGCAGGATAGACCGTCACCTCACACCCTCTGTCATTAAGAGATTTTGCAATGTTTTTCTTGGCACCAAAATCCAGTAAAGCAACCCTCTTACCATTGCCCTTCAGCACGTACTTTTCAGAGCAGGTAACCTTGGATACGACATCACCGGTAGAATAAGACAATAATCTAGGTTTGATTTCCTCAAAATCAAAATTCTCATTTGTAGTAATCATTCCGTTCATTGTCCCCTTCTCACGAAGAATTTTCGTCAGAGCTCTGGTATCTATGCCCGCAATACCCGGTATATCATTTTCCTTGAGAAAATCCTGTATCGTACCCTTGCATCTAAAATTGCTAGGGACTCTGCTCAATTCCCTGACAATAAATCCATTCGGCCATGGTCTTGAGCTTTCCATATCATCTGTGATGCCGTAATTACCAATAAGCGGATAGGTCATACAAACCGCCTGTCCTGCATAAGAAGGGTCCGTAAGGACCTCCAGATAGCCTGTCATTGATGTGTTAAAAACTATCTCGCTGACAACCTCTCTGGTAGAACCTATACTTGTACCTTCAAATACCGTACCATCTTCCAAAATCAAAAATGCTTTCATCTTATCTTCCTTTTACAAAATTTATCTGAAGTACTCAACACCGGACTCGAATATCTTCAAATCCTGGTCTCCGTATATATTGATGGCTACGCCTTCACCGCGGCGTTCCGCATGAGCCATCTTGCCATATACTCTGCCATCCGGGCTGGTTATACCCTCGATAGCATAGTAACTTCCGTTAATATTCCACTCCTCATCCATAGTAGGCTGACCGTTCTCATCAACATACTGTGTAGCAACCTGTCCATTTGCAAACAGCCTGTCAATCCACTCCTTGCTTGCAACAAATCTACCCTCGCCATGAGATGCCGGTGAGCAATAGGTCTTGCCAAGCTCAGCCTTCTGCAGCCATGGTGACTTGTTGCTTACAACCTTTGTATAAGCAATCTTTGAGATATGTCGTCCGATTGTATTATAGGTTAGTGTAGGAGAATCTTCGGTCTGTGTATGAATCTGCCCATATGGAACCAATCCTAGCTTAATAAGTGCTTGGAAGCCATTGCAGATTCCAAGAATCAATCCGTCTCTATCTTCAAGGAGACTCGTTATTGATTCTTTCATTTTTTCATTTCTAAAGGCCGTTGCAAAGAATTTTGCAGAACCCTCAGGCTCATCGCCTGCTGAAAATCCGCCCGGGAACATTACAATCTGAGATTGTGCAATGGCTCTTGAAAACTCATCGACAGACTCCCTTATATCCTCTGCTGTCTGATTCCTGAATACCTTTACATTTGTAATAGCGCCGGCATTCTCAAATGCTCTTGCAGAGTCATACTCGCAATTTGTACCCGGAAATACAGGAATAAATACTCTCGGCTTTGCAATTTTGTTTTTGCAAATATAAATATTCTTCTCCTGATATACGTCAGTGTCTACCAAGGATTTATCATCATGGCTACGTGTTTTAAATACCTTTTCAAGTGTATCTGTCCATGCAGCAATGGCCTCATCAACAGGAATTTGTATATCCCTATATGTAAATGTGGCGTCATCAGTAATCTCTCCGACAATTGTTCCACAATCCATCATGCCGACCTTGTCAAGCTCTCTTTCAACCGCAAGTGATGCATCCTCAGTCATCTCCATGAGAATATCGCCTGATGAATAGCCAAACAAAACTCTATCATTCAGCTCATCATATAGCTTCACGCCCAGTTTATTACCAAAAGCCATCTTGGAAACAGCAGGCACTAATCCATATGCGTCTAATGCATATGCGGATTTGACCATATTCATTTCAACCATTTGATGAACTGCTTCGTATATAATCTTGGCCTGCTCATAGTTAGGCTGCTCATATGAATCATGAAGAACATGTAATAATACAAGCTTATTGCCAGGCGTTTTTAATTCAGGTGTTATAATATCATCTTCATTTGCTACATCTACAGCAAATGATACAAGTGTAGGCGGAACATCAATTTCATTAAATGTTCCTGACATCGAATCCTTTCCTCCAATAGATGGCAATCCAAATTCCATTTGAGCCCTATAAGCGCCAAGAAGTGCAGTAAATGGCTGGCTCCATCTCTTAGGATCCTCGCTCATTCTTCTGAAATATTCCTGGAACGTGAATCTTATTTTCCTATAATCGCCACCTGATGCAACAATCCTTGATACAGACTCCAAAACAGAAAGCTGTGCCCCATGGAATGGTGACCATGCGCTGACATAAGGATTAAATCCATAAGCCATCATTGAAACTGTGCTGGTCTTTCCATCTGCAACCGGAATTTTGGCAACCATCGCCTGTGTCTCAGTCAGCTGATATTTGCCTCCAAAAGGCATGAGGGTAGAACCAGCTCCAATAGAGCCATCGAACATCTCGACCAGGCCCTTCTGAGAGCATACATTCAGGTCTGAAAGAGTATCTAACCAAGCTGCTCTAATATCGTTATTCTCCAGATCCTCAGCCACCTTATCAATGCCATATTTAAATACATATTTATCCTTGTCGTCAGGCAACTCTACGTAAACATCAGTCTCCTGGTGAGCACCATTAGTATCAAGAAAAGCTCTCGAAAGATTAACAATCTCCTTGTCTCTCCAATTTAGGACAAGACGTGGCTCCTCTGTAACAGTAGCAACCTCAACAGCCTCTAAATTTTCTTCTGACGCATACTGAAGGAATTTGTTTACATCCTCAGGTGCAACAACTACCGCCATACGCTCCTGTGACTCAGAAATTGCAAGCTCTGTGCCATCAAGACCCGCATATTTCTTTGGCACCTTGTCCAAATCAACAACAAGGCCCGGTGCCAACTCACCAATGGCAACAGATACACCGCCTGCTCCAAAGTCATTACATTTTTTTATTATGTAAGAAACCTCTTCACGTCTGAAGAGTCTCTGTATCTTTCTTTCAGTAGGTGGATTACCCTTTTGGACCTCAGCTCCACAAAGTGCTGTAGACTCAGTATTATGTGCCTTGGAAGAACCTGTAGCTCCACCTATGCCATCTCGTCCTGTGCGGCCTCCGAGTAGAATAATTCTATCTCCCGGGTCAGAATTCAATCGTTGAACCGCTCTACGAGGAGCTGCGCCCATCACAGCGCCAATTTCCATTCGCTTTGCGACATAATCAGGGTGATAGATTTCCTTGACATATCCTGTTGCCAATCCAATCTGATTACCATATGAACTATATCCGTGCGCTGCTTCACGAACAAGCTTCTTCTGAGGGAGCTTTCCCTCTATTGCATCCTTCACAGAGCCTGTCGGATCAGCCGCACCTGTCACTCTCATCGCCTGATACACATAGGTACGTCCTGAAAGGGGATCACGTATTGCTCCGCCAAGACATGTTGCAGCCCCACCAAAAGGCTCAATCTCTGTTGGATGATTATGCGTCTCATTTTTAAAATTGAGGAGCCATTCCTCAGTAACACCATCTACATCGACAGGTATAACTATAGAACAAGCATTAATCTCATCCGACTCCTCCTGATCCTGCAGCTTGCCATCCGCCTTGAGCTTTTTCATGGCAAGAAGTGCCAAATCCATCAGGCAAACATATTTATCATCCCTGTCCTTATAAAGGACTTTGAAATTATCAAGATAATCATTGTAAGCATCCTCAATCGGGGCTCTATAATGTCCATCTTCAAATGTGATGTTTTTAAGCTCTGTAGAAAATGTAGTATGTCTGCAGTGATCTGACCAATACGTATCAAGCACTCTTATTTCTGTAACTGTAGGGTCTCTATGTTCATCATTGGAAAAATAGTTTTGAATGTGAAGAAAATCCTTAAAGGTCATTGCCAAATTTAAGGAAGTATATAAATCTTTTAAATCATTTTCGGCCATAGAAGTGAAACCGTCAAAAGTCTTGACGTCATCCGGCTCATCGAAATTATCAGATAGAGACTGTGGCTTGTCCATTGTAGTCTCTCTAGAATCAACAGGATTAATACAATGCTTTTTTATAGCATCAAATTCATCGTCAGAAATGTCACCCTCAATAACATATGTTGTAGCAGTATGAATAGTTGGAGACGCGTTTTCATCCAACAGCTTCAAACATTGCTCTGCTGAATCTGCACGCTGATCAAACTGTCCCGGTAGGAACTCAACAGAAAAGACTCTGCCATCATAATCAAATGATTCCTCATAAACATTATCCACAGGCGGTTCAGAGAACACGGTCTTGACTGCTTTCTTAAAAATATCGGCAGATACATCCTGAACGTCATAACGTATCAGAACTCTAACTCCCGTAACTCCTTTGATGCCCAGGTAACTCCCTATCTCGGAGCCAAGTGCCTTGGCAGCAACTGCAAATTGTGGTTTCTTTTCAACGTAAACTCTTCTTACTTTGCCCACATTACACCTCCGTGAAAAATATTTACTTTGCAACCGAAATCCAGCTTACAGATTTCTGATAAATGCGCTTATTAAAAACCGCAATTGAAATAATCATAAACTCAAATAAGCTAAATTACACAGTTTTCTAAAAGAGTATAGCACAAAAACCCCCTACCTCCTAATAATTTTTCAGCTTTTTTTCTCCCAGAATTTTGTAACTTTTAACGAAACATCATCTAACGTAGTATCAACCGCATCGTTCCACTCTCTTGGAAATGTTTTTTTATAGGAAGAAAAACGAAATCTCTCATCCAGCAAAGCAATAACTCCCACGTCATCTTTGGTTCTAATTAATCTGCCGGCTGCCTGTATGACTTTATTCATTCCTGGGTATAAATACGCATATTCAAATCCATTTTTATCATTTTCATCAAAGAAATCCGTCATAAGTTTTCTTTGATTTCCCACTTGTGGAAGTCCTGCGCCAAGAATGATGCAACCAATCAGCTTCCCTCCAACCAAATCTATTCCTTCAGAAAATATACCTCCTAATGTGCAGAAGGCTACCATCGATTTATCTCTTTTTATTTCAAACTCAAGCAGGAAATTTTCTCGGTCCTGCTCTGTCATGTTCTGTTCCTGAATAATAATATCAACAGAATCCTCTACTTCTCTATAATCATCGCATATTTCCTCAAGGAATTTATATGAAGGCCCAAAGACCATATAATTTCCTTTTTTTGCAGATACTATACTTCTAATATATTCCGCAAACTTCCTATATTCATCCGCTCCTCGTCTCGTATATTTGCTTGTCACATCTGTTCCAAGCAAAAGAAGTCGATTCTGCTGGTCAAAAACCGAATCCACATAAATAGCATATACATCACTGATATTGCAAAGCAAATCCTTGTAGTAGCTTATCGGCAAAAGTGTAGCGCTGAAATATACTGTGGACCTTGCAAGATTAAGTCTATCCTGGATCTGTGCTGAAGGATCTATACAATATAGGTGCAAGTGGAAGTTTTTGTCATCATCGAAATCACAATATATCCTATAATGATTCTTGTCCGTTTGATATGCAATCGCAGTAAAGTTCCTCAATCTAAAATAAAAATCCAGCACCTCATCCTGATATATTCCAAATTTGATTTCCTTTTTAAAGAGCTGTTCTAAAATCATTTGCAAATTATCACATGCCGGCATGAGTATATCAATATCATCCAAAACAGTAATATCGTGATCACATCTTCGTTTATACTCAAGCATGATTCTATTGCATTTTTCTAAAGCGTTTACCAATTTTTTACTAACCGGCTTAGCATATCTTTTTATTGAAAGAATTTCCTCCTTAATCAAATCCTCCGAGTACATTTCTCTGGCTCTATCCACCATATTATGTGCCTCATCTATAAGGAAAATATTCTCTCCATTCTTGTTTTCTCCAAAGAATCGTTTTAAATAAACATTAGGGTCGAATACATAATTGTAATCACAAATAATACCATCGCACCACGTAGACACATCAAGCGCCAATTCAAACGGACAGACCACATATTCCGACGCATAATTCAATAAAACATCCCTGGTAATAACCGTTTCCTTGGTTATAATCTCATATATAACATCATTTATTCTATCGAAATGCCCTCTGGCATAAGGACAATAATCAGGATTACAATCCGTCTCATCACAAAGACACATTTTATCCTTGGCTGTCAGCAAAATGGTTTTTCCTTCGTAGCCATTTTCAACCAATAGATTAAAGGTATCTCTCGCAGCAAGCGCAGTTGCTGTCTTAGCCGTTAGATAAAAGATTCGTTCAGCCAGGCTCTGTCCTAAAGCCATAACGGCAGGGTAAACATTTGCAATTGTCTTCCCTGTGCCGGTAGGAGCCTGCATAAAAAGAATTTTCCTTCTATATATACTCCTATATACGTCTGAAACAAGCTTTTTCTGTCCCTCACGATATTCATATGGGAACTCCAACCCCTGAATGGACTCAATCAATTCCAGTCTATGTGCATACTGAAAATCCGCCCACTTTTTAAAAATCCCAATAATTGTACGAAACCACTTTTCAATGTCCTCATAAGAGTATGTTGTATTAAATCGCTTTATCTCCTCGGTCTCAAGACTGACATATGTCATTTGAACATTAATTTCGTCTAATTCGTATTCACTTGCAATCATATATGCATAGCACTTAGCCTGAGCCTCGTGAACAAGGATAGGCTTACTAAAATCCATAACATCAGTGTACATACCCTTTATTTCGTCAACTGTTGCGCCCCACACTACACCATCTTCGTCAGCATCCAGAACCACTCCATCGGCACGTCCCTCAAGACCTATTACATAATCGTCATACTCGATTTTGAATTTCAGCGGAACCTCCGCACGATAAAAAGGCCCCATAGAGCTCTGCAGCTTTCTATGAATCCTACTCCCCTCCTGCATAGCTTCAAAAGGATCAACCGAACCCTTTCGGTCATCAATATCTCCCTCTCTAAGCAGAAATTCAACAAGATTCCTAACAGAAATATTAATTTGAGCCTTTTCCCCCTCGGGAGTAACTAACCTAGCTACCTTCACAAAATCATTCCACCTATTAAAAATATCTATAAAGTAATATCTATAAAGCAAGAAAGAGTTTCGCATGCAAAACTCCAGCAGTGCGAGTCGGCAATTGCTGCAAGCAATTAACTTCTTCTGCCGGCGAGACACCTCATACAAGCGTAGCTTGTTTTTTACTTTATAGGAATTACAAAGTAATTTCTATAAAGTAAAAAGAGTGCTTGATTACAAGCACTCTAAAATATCATATATTAATTTGATAAACTAAGCAACTACGAACTTCTTAACAGCATTTCTAAATGATGAACCTGCATGCTCAGAAACACGAACATCCATCTCTCTCTTGATTCCCATTGCAAGAACGCCAAGAAGGGACTTACCATCAATATATACAACACCACTATGAAGATCTACATCGCCACCACACTGAGATGCTGCTCTAACAAATTCCTCTGCATCCTGTGTGTTTTCAAGTCTTATTTTGAACATCATAAATAATCAACTCCTTTTAAAAAAACAGTCACTTTGAACGTTTCTGATTATTTATATCATCATTAAATATTTGTGTCAATGCAAATTTAACTTTATAATTATTAAATAAAATCATATGATTTATAAAATTGTATTATATACTTTTCAACAGTTTTGCTCTTTTGGGATTTTATGTTTAACGTTTCCTTTTCGCTACTTATATTATAAAGATATTTACGCACGATGTTCTTGTTAGTTTCCATTTGAAAACGTTTTCAATGCGACTATATTTAATATTTATGCATGTTTTATAACGCTTTATGCGATGTACAAAATCAAATACAATCTCCAATTTAGCATCTATTATCTAAAATAAATTCTAAAATCACAATCATTTTTAAGCATTGACTTGCAAATATAATCAAAATTTTCAATGTTATGACGGAAAACGTAATCAAATAAAATCAAAAAGGCAGCCAGCATTTTACTGGCTGCCTAGAATATTAAAATTTATCTGGTAAACATATCTCCATACCACTTTAAAGCCTCTACATATGCATCGTAGACCTTATGCATCTCTATATCATGGAGAACCATTAATCTAGATACCTCCTGCCAATCTCCGGCTTCGTAATTAAGTAAGAACTCTAGCTGTGGTGCAAAAACCCCCTCGTCGTCAACAAGCGCTTTTTTAATTTCATTGCTAACGCCGACTTGTTCGAGAGCTTCTTCCATAGGCATATCAAGAATCAAATTCAACAATGAGAAAAGCCCCATTAGGAATAACTCATCTTTTCTCATGGCGTAGTCAAAAATCGGAGCCAAATTTTCAGCAAATCGTGCTCGAACTAACGATAAACGTGTTATTTCATTTGGTTTGCCAGTTGCCAGCTCTGTAAAAAGAGCAGTGTTGAGCCAGCGTCTAATTTCCTTCTGGCCTAGTAAAGCTGTCGCCTGATTGATAGAACGAATATGAGAATTAATAGTTAATTTATTTGCCATCTTCAGCAATTCAATTGAAAGAGCCGGATCCTGTCCAACAACATTTGCAACATCCTCAAGATTAAAATCCGGTTGATTAATGACCGACATCAGTTTCATATAATTAATCTTGATAGGAGAAACTTCCGTATCTTTTTCATTAATTGGAAGTCTAAAGAACGTACCCTCAAATATTTTAAAGAGTCCTGAAGCCTTTGCTGCCTCAAACTCGTCCTTAGAATGAAGATTCTCAGCACATAAGTCAATGTTAGGGACAACTTTTTTCAGTTCTTTTGCTTGTGAAATAACATCACCTGAATCACTATTGACAAGCAATAAGTCGAAATCATTTAACATAAACTTATATATATCGACTTCATCTAATGCCAAATCCTTTAAAGCAAGTTTAAAGCCCTTCGAGCGAAGATCCTGCAAACGTTTATTATATGATTCCTCCGGCTTAATTGTATGGTCTATTAAAAGGATAATACGTCCATGAAATCCTGTTAATTGTTGTTCAATATTGGCAAACAAAGAAATATTATTAATTGGAATGATAACTGAACAGTTATCCGCAAGATCATCCTCCGAAATACTTTCAAAGACTTCAATTCCTACAATCGAGCCAGCGCCATCGTATTTGCCGGCACCAAGTAAATGAGGATTTTCAAACATGTTCTCTTTTTGAGCATACAAACAATACGATGCCACCGACATGTCTTCATAAAATAGTGGAACTAATGTAGCAAGCATAAAAACCCCTCTCCTTTGTGTAAGTATTAACTCCTTGTATTCTCTGCCATTATACCTCTAAAATCTTCTACATCAAATCAAAAAATACCATCATATAAAAGCAAATCTTTTAATTTAATGCCAAAGTAAACATGACAGAATATTCAGAATATTTATAGTAAAATTATATCACTCTGATTATCTGATATCAATGCAGTAAACAAAATGTATTTTATTAATCCGATAAAAGAGCTATTGCTGCAAATGCAAAAAATCCAACACTGTATGACTTCTTGCGGGTGAAATATGAAATTTCCCGCAAGAAGTCATTGATGGCCACAATTTTGATGACTACACTTATTCATATTCAGATGATTATACAAAGGTTGTTGTGTCACATACATGTAAGACATGTGGTGTAGAAGAAACAGAAGTGTTATCAGTTGATAATGGTAAAGTAACAGTTGATGACAGTAATGAATTAAAAACTGTTTATACCTATACTCCAGAACAATTGAGTTTGTCTTCTTGGACCAAAGAAATATCAAAAGATCTTGGTACAGGTACTGTAACATATACTGCTACATCAGGTGCTACAAATGTTGGTGGCAATTGGAGTGTTTACAATGATAAATACTCAGTAGCTTATTCACATCGAGTTTATGGAACAGGACAAAATCAGGCCGTAACTTCAGAATCAGTTATTGCTGAAGGCACTGCAACAGTAAAATCTGGTGCAATAAAGGCTAATGTAAAGAGTGTGACAGTAAGTGGTGCAAATAGTAGCACAAAAGAATATATGACAGTTTCAGTATATGACAGTAATAACAAATTGATAAAAAGTAGCAGTGGAAATGGAGCTGTGACGGTGGATCTATCTGAGCTATCTATTACGGATAAAGACGGATGTTGGGTATCTGTTTATTATTCAAAAAGTAATTTTTTTGAAATGTTGAGTTCTATCAGCTCAGCATGGGGAAATTATCCCGCAACATTTCCACTTGATGTTACAGCGACTATAAAAAATGTTGTAATAACGTATTAAAAACAAAAGCTGAGAGATTTATTCTCCCAGCTTTTTTATACTGCTTAATCCATAATTCTTTTGACATAATCGATGCAAGTATCAAGTAAATCATCAGGAATTTTTTCAACAAATTTACATGGTCTTGCATTTAAATCTATAGTCCTAATTTGGAAACATAACACAACACCCTGAGTTTTAGTCCTAGAATCAAGCTCAACTTCTAGTGGATAGGATTTCTTTTTACTAGTGATAGGGACAATAATATTGATTCCACTTGGTAGTAACAAATCGTTTAAAACAAGTACTGGACGATAATTTCCTTGTTCATGACCTTTAACGGGATTAAGATTCACCATGACAATATCACCTTTTGAATACATTAGAAAATCTCGCCTCCTACATCACTGCCCCAATCTATATCTTCAGCCACACCAACATCTTCAAGTGTGATTTCATCCATAGGCTTTTTATAAAATTGCTCAAACATTTCTTTAGTGGACAATTCTTTTCTTAAAATAAGTTCATTGTTTTTAAGTTCGTAACTAATACTATCACCATTTTTAATAGATAATGCAGAAATAACATTAGCTGGTATTCTAATCCCTAAAGAATTTCCCCATTTAGATACTGCTACTTGCATAATGAGCTCTCCTTTCTTTGATATACATTGTATATCTATATTGCGTGTATTTCAAGATGTATCACAAAAAAAACATGAAATATTAGTTTTTTTGATGGACTAGATTCTTCCAGTCTAATTGCATCTTAGAAAAAAAAGAGCTCAATATTTGAGCCCTTTAATGTCTTTTATATAAATTTAGTCAGGAATGCCATCAACCCACTCGCCGGTTGACCAATCCATATATCTATATGTTACTCCTTCATCAGCTGAATTTGATGCTTGTGCAACACTTGACTCAGATACTGTTGTTACACTTGATGATGTATCAGCTGATGTACTTGCTGATGAACTAGTGGTTGAAGCAGATGAACTTGATGTACTGCTTGAGCTTGATGCGCTTGAACCAGATAATGATACAGACGAGCTTGAGCCACCAGAACGTGCAGCATACTTAGTTGCAGTTGGTGCTGCAATTACCTTTGTATCATCAGAATGTGATGTAACAGTAATACCAGCAGCTGTTGCAGCATC
>FLNY01001010.1_pt1 | contig 21957 bp, 13 predicted proteins | sample 1140381 | NCBI WGS metagenome assembly FLNY01 (sample SAMEA3878172, study PRJEB12797) | bioreactor metagenome | biome: Moose rumen | place: Sweden | collected 2011-10
AATTGGCATTTTCATATTTTTATTAATTCAGCGAACCCTAATTATGGCCTCTATATGCATCCCCTCAGCCTCCAGTGTGGCAGAACCTCCTTCTGCCCCAACCACGCTCCCGGTGTCGGGTGTCCATTGCTAAACATACCGCCCATTCGACCCATTTAACCCATCACCAAATCTATCCACATTAAACTTTATACTTTAAACTTTAAACTTTAAACTAATACAAGCATCATGAAAGGACAAAAAACCGGTGGACGCCAAAAAGGCACACCAAACAAAGCAACAAAAGAAATTCGCGACTTCTTCACCAATTTCTTCAACGACAACAAAGAACTCTTCACACAGGACATCCTTAGCCTAGAACCAATGCAGAGACTGAGCATACTGCCTAAAATCATGCCGTTCGTCATGCCCAAAGCACCAGCTGAAACCGAAGACAACGACAACCAACGTTTCATCTCTCGCGATGCTCAAAACAGATTCCTCGCACCCGGCATCGACGTGTGGAGGAATGTGGCAGAAAACATCCGTAGCAGCATGAATGAAGACAACGAAGAGCAGGAACCACTGCAAGGAACACCCTTCTCTTCCTTCGTCACATCTGACACCATCTCTAACTGCGATACCACTACCTTCTACGGCAACGAACAGCACCTACAATCATCTGCCTCGTCCGAACCGTCAGACCTGTCAGCTCCGTCAGGCCCCTCCGACCCGTCTGATAATTTCGATTATTCTGGTTTCCCCAATTTCTCCGATTGCTCCGCCTCGTCTGACTTGTCAGACCCGTCCGACCCGTCCAATAACTCCTCACCCTCCAACAACCCCGCACCCTCTCTAAAACCCACCCCCAAACGCCCAACGCCCCACACACCCTTCTACAAAACCCTCAACACCAGCAAAACCCACAACAAACGACGCAAACGCCGCTAATCTATTTCCATCTACTTTAGACCCGCCCCACAGGAGAGGTAGGCGGGACCTCGTGTCCCGCAATCCAGGCCGGCGAAGCACGGCCCCCGTCTGCTTTCATGTACGCCGCAGTTGTCTGCGGCACATCTCGGCCGGCGAAGCACGGCCAATCCCATCCACAATATCTAATATCACTCTAAACTTTTAAAAAAACATGAAACTCATTCTAAGAACTACCAACAACAACCCGCCACCACCAAGGGTGAAAAGCAACGCCTCCATCAAATACATGATCAAGGCGCTACTCGTCAACAACTACGACGTCATCGAAGAGTCTTTCATCAACGCTAAGGACAAAGACCGTCTCAACTTCATCACAAAAGCACTGCCGTTCATCTGCAACAAGCAGACCTCGCAGGAAAACGGAGGAGAGTGGACGCTCCCTGGCAACATGGACTGCACTTGGTTCATACCAGAGGATATCGGATCCGTCGACAGGAGAAGAATCAGAAACGAACGTAACTTCAACCTCGCCATGAACGACCTCAACTACACCCACCAAGTCGAATGGCGTAACGTCACCGGCATGAAGGAAGAAGCCAGAAAAGCGCATATGGAAATCGACGACCTGAGAAGGGTCTTCGAGGGAGAACTCGAAGCCGTCAGAATGGACAACCAGGAAGACAAAAGAAGGCTCCGCGCCATATTCGAAGAACTCAGAGAATTCTACGACCAACAGCTCGACCTCGCCAAGCGACACTACCAAAACGAACCGGCATTCCCACAATCCAACGTCGACACCGAGGTCATCAATCTGGCTTGCCCATCATCTCTCCCTTCCCCCGAACAACGAAAAAAAACACAACCCACCAACCAAACCCAACAACAACCCCCATCATCCCCCCATCTAAATCCGTCTACTTTAGACAACCCTTCAGGAGAGGTAGGCGGGACCTCGTGTCCCGCAAATCAGGCCGGAGAAGCACAGCCATCATCACCATCATCCCTGTCATCATCCCCCCATCTAAAACTGTCTACTTTAGACCCTCCTGCGTAACAACCAGGTTCTCGTGACATCGAAGTCTCGTGATATCGAAAATTCGAAATATCGTCTTCTCGACTTCTCGAATCCTCCATGCCCAAGTTCCCTCGGTTTGTATAAACTGGGCTTGTGGGTGTCTCGCCCGCACATAAGGCCGGCGAAGCACGGCCAATCACAACATGTCTCACAGTTTTTAGTTTTTATTTTTCAGATGACGTGTTCCCTAAGCGTTTGTTTAAGGATTTTATGCAAATATACGTGATTATTTCGAATTTATAAATTAACATGATAAAGAAAGTTAATCTTCTTTAATGTAAAAGTGTTTTATTTTCATAAAACAATTGCAGAAAAGCAAAAAAATAGGTAAATTTGCAACTTGAAATATTATTTATTATGATGAAACCAGTTAATTTTCCCCAAAAGCCATTTTTAAGTGAATGGTGCTTTAAGTTTTTATTTTTCTCATTATTCTCATTTCTTCTGATTGCGTGTTCTGACAATGATGAAGGAAAACAACCAGCTGATATCCAACAGAAGAGCATTGTCGTTCTCTATGAAAACGATGTACATTGTAGCATTGAAGGATACGCAAAGATTGCAGGGCTAAGAGATGCCATTGCTGCCAGTGACACTGCTTTTGCGGCTGTCGTCAGCAGTGGAGACTTTCTGTCTGGAGGTTTGCCAGGGGCCAACAGTCAGGGTAAGGCCATCGTCAGCATCATGCGTAATGTGGGATATGATGCCATCACGCTGGGAAACCATGAGTTTGATTACGGTACACCATGGATGGAGGAACTCCTAAAAAATATCAATACTACGGTGGTCTGCGCCAATTTCTTCCATAGTGGAGCTACTGAACCGGTTTATGCGCCATATATTATACGTCAATATGGGAAGAAACGAGTGGCATTTGTCGGTGTCTGCACTCCGGAGACCATGCAATCAGAGGCGTATTCTTTCTACGACAAAGATGGCAAGTTACTTTACGATTTGCGAACCGAGCAAGTCTATTCTCTTGTCCAGCAGGCAGTGGACAATGCCAGGGCAGAGGGAGCCGACTTCGTTGTGGTGCTTTCACACTTGGGAGAAGCCGTGAATGAAACGGGCATAACCTCCCATGGGCTCGTGGCTGCGACTACAGGAATTGATGTGGTCCTCGATGGGCACACTCATTCCGCAATTGTGCAAGACTATGTGAAAAACAAGGAGGGAAAGGATATTATCGTCACGCAGAGCGGAACAAATTTTATGAACGTCGGGAAACTGGTAATCAGTAAGGAAGGAATTATTTCCACAGAACTCATACCGATTAAGAATATAGAATATGTTAACACAATTGTTGCTGCCTCAACCGATAGTGTCAACAATCTTCTAAATGAGGTGAAATCGAGGATACTGGCCACAAGCGACTATGACCTCCAAGTCAATGATGAGAATGGAAAACGTATCGTACGTTCTGCTGAAACCAATCTCGGCGACTTGATAACCGACGCATACCGGATTACTTTGGAAGCGGACATCGGATTGCAGAATGGAGGTGGTATCCGGTCTTCTATCAAAGCGGGAAATATCAGTTATGGAGATGTGTTTAATGCTTTGCCGTTCAGCAATACTGTTAGCAAGATTGAGGCTACAGGAGAAAAAATCATAAAAATGCTTCAAGCTTGTACGGCAAAAGCACCAGAGGAGGACGGCAATTTTCCACAGGTTTCAGGAATTACTTTCACCGTACATACTATAAGCCATACAATAAGCGATGTCAAAGTATTTGATGCTGATACTGGAGATTTCATCCCAATTGACCCCCAGAAAAATTATACTATTGGGGTAGGTGAATATTTCAACACAGGTGGATATTATGACACGCTGAAAGACTGTAAGGTTTTGATGGATAATGGGCAGCTTGACCGAGATCTTGTAGCATCCTACCTTGAATTGGTTCTGAAGAGAACAACTGGTTCTGCCTATGCCCATTCTCAGGGCAGGATTAAGATGGTTGCAGACTGATTTTTAGAATGGCATTTAATCGGAAAGTCCCATTGACCTTTATCAACCCTTTTACTTGATTTATGGATTCTGTCATCACATTTCTGAAAGAAAACTACGACATGATTGGATTGGTCGTTGGAGTAGTGGGCGTGATTGTCGCTGTATTCTCTCTGATTGATGAACTGAAAAAGCGGAAAAAGAAAAAGGTAAAATAAAGGAAATAAAAAAACAAACAAAAAAACGGACGGCGTTAGGCTTTATTGCTTTGACGCCGTCCGTTGTGGTTATGTGAACAAGAGCTCGGTAAAGAGTACAGTGAAGGCTTTTGGGTGTCACAGACGAAGACCTACAGAGGCGTTCACGTACCAGTCGTTCAAACGTCCACTTGATGATGCGTGCTTGTAGCGAAAATTGCTGAACTGGCCGTTTACGTTGAAGAACCAGTCTTTGAGATTGTAGGTCAAAGAAAGACGAGCGTCGTAATTCAATTTCACGCGTCCTTTCACGGTCTTCTTACCTAATGGCTTAATCCACCATTTGTCGTAGTTGATCATCACATCATCATCGTAGTCGTCAGAATCAATAATGGCAAGCTGGTAAAGGTAAGAATCATAGGTGTAAATCTTCAGACGATTGTAGAACGAAACCATAGGCATCACAGTCGCATTCACCATAAAATTCTTGCCTATCACCCAGTTGTATGCATAACCTCCACCGATGCTGGCCTGCCATTGTTTAATTCGTCCAATGTTGTTCATAAAGAATATTAAGTCGTTGTTAAGAGGTTCGTCGTAAGATACTTTGGAATAGAACATCATAGCACCTAATACGGGAGAACCGGCAGAACGTCGCTGAATGGTGGATTGGTCGTAAGCGGCCAAGTTCGAGAACTTCTTGCTGTTAAAGAAATAGACTCCATCAAACATCACAGTCTTTACTTTAATTGGTTCGAATAGGAGGAAATGTTCAGTGTTGTTATATTCATCAGTTCCATTCTCATCTGTAATATAACCTTCCATGTGGACAACAGGGTTGTCTGTCTGAAAATGATGGATACGAAGGTTCAGAGAGTATTTGCTGCTGGTTGCCGCCAGGGTGAACAGGTTTCCTTTGTCACCTCCGACATTCTTTGCCATACCTATGCCAAAACCCCGGTATCCAACCCAAGCACCAGCATAAGTTGTCACGTCAGTACGGATGCGGGGCTCCCACTGAATCTTTCCCTGTTCTGAATTGGTGTAGGCTTCTGCGTTGATATATGACCTCATTCTCAGATCAGACTGGTTGATGTTGCTACGAACAACAATCTGCCATGGCTTTTTCGGTACCTCAATATAGCGCTGGTCAATTCCGTCAACGGCAGAAGAGTCCATATAGGCTTGCAGCCATTTCAATATCGACTTCACTCCCGGGCGGTTCAGACCGTCCGACCCGGCGGCGTGGATGGCGGCTGTGCAAAAACAAGCCAGCAGCAAGGTAAGTATGATACGTGATTTGTGCATGAAAGATCTAGGTATGGAAAGGATGAAAAGGAAGGGCTGATTGATGAGGAAATCCCCCTGGCCAGACTCCTCCTTCATTCCTCGGATTCGTCAACAGATTTCGTGTCTGCAAAATTAAGCATTTTTTATAGCTTCACCAAGCGACAGCCTCTTTTTTCAAATCCTGAAACCTGATTTCAGCTGATTCTGAACCTTTTTGTCAACAATTTCGCCATATCAAGGAAACAAATTTACCCAATGCGTAAACATTTTCTTTGTTCATATATACATATGAGAAAGTTTTTATGAAAGAAAAGCCGTAATTTTGTACTTGAGAAATTACACCGTTTCCCATCAACGGAAATCGCTGATTCCGCACATCGAAAAAAACTTAAAAAAGACTAACTAATATGAAAACAAAACAAACATTCCTGGCCTGCGTCATCGCGGCGGCACTCACCGGATGCGGCGGCATGGGCGGCGAAAAGAACCTGGTGACCGTCAACATCGACAGCCCCAAGGACGGAGAACCCAAAGTGGTGGCTCTGCAAGTGGTCAACGACAACATTATCCGGGTAAGGGCAACCACGGAGAAAGAGCTGCCGAAGAAGCAGGAAAGCCTCATCATCGTCCCGCAGAAAACGGACGTGAAATACTCCGTTGAGGAGAAGGACGGCAAGACCACCGTCACCGCCCCGGCGATCAAGGCCGTGGTTGACCAGAAGGATGGCCGGATTGAATTCTACGACGCCGACGGCAAGCTCCTGGCCAAGGAGACCGACAAGGGCAAGACGTTCCAGCCGTTCACCGTGCCCGACCGTGAAATCGGATGCGACATCGCCAAGGTGAAGGAAGAACAAAAGCACGGACTCACGTGGCAGCTCGTCATGGACGAGGTAGGCGACGCGCTGTACGGACTCGGACAGCATCAGTCGGAGGAACTCAACATGCTTGGAAAGAACGAGGATCTCTTCCAGTACAATACCAAGGTCAGCGTGCCGTTCGTCGTGTCGAACAAGAACTTCGGACTCCTCTGGGACAGCTACTCCTACTGCCGCTTCGGAAAGCCGGAGGAATACCTGCAGCTCAACGGCGCCTTCAAGCTATACGACAAGAACGGAGAGGAAGGCCACCTCACCGGCACCTACACCGGCAAGGACGGACAGACCCTCGTAAGAGCCGAGGACTCCATCTATTATGAGTACGCCATGCCGAAAGCATCAGAAATCTGCAAGCAGACAGACAACGGCGGCACCCAGAACCTGCCCAAGGACTTCGACCTCAACGGGGCGAAGGTGGTCTACGAAGGATCCATCGAGCCCATCAAGAACGACCTGCCCGACAACCCCTTCCAGTTCATCCTCTACTATGCCGGATACATCAAGGTGTTCATCGGCGGGAACGAGGTCGTTCCTGAGCGATGGCGTACGGCATGGAACCCCAACGCCTATAAGTTCACTGCCGACGTGAAGGAGAAGACGTCCATCCGCATCGAGTGGCAGCCCGACGGCGGCGAGAGCTACTGCGGACTGCGCGTGGCCGAACCTCGCACTGACGAGCAGCTCAAGCAACTGAGCGTGTGGAGCGAGATGGCACAGGACATGGACTACTACTTCATAGCCGGAAAGAACCTGGACGACGTCATCTCCGGATACCGCACGCTCACGGGAAAGGCACCGGTCTACCCCAAGTGGGTGCTCGGATTCTGGCAGAGCCGCGAGCGGTACAAGACAGCCGGTGAAATCGAAGAGACGCTGGCCGAGTTCCGCAGCCGTCATATCCCTATCGACAACATCGTGCAGGACTGGAACTACTGGCGAATCGACGACTGGGGCAGCCACCAGTTCGAGAAAGAGCGCTATCCCAACCCCCAGGCCATGCTCGACAGCGTGCATCAGATGCACGGACGTTTCATGATCTCCGTCTGGCCAAAGTTCTATTGCACCACCGACAACTACAAGGAAATCGACGCCAAGGGATGGATGTACCATCAGGCCGTCAACGACTCCATCTTCGACTGGCTCGGCTATATGGGCTCATTCTATGACGCCTACGATGCGGACGCAAGGAAGATGTTCTGGAGACAGATGGACGAAAATCTCTACTCTAAATATAATAAAGGTATCGACGCATGGTGGATGGATGCCAGCGAGCCGAACGTGAGGGACTGCACGCCTATGTGGTACCGCAAGGCCCTGAGCGGACCTACCGCCCTGGGCACCACCACCGAATATTTCAACGCATACAGCATCGTCAACGCCGACGCCATCTACAACGGCCAGAGAAGCGTGGACCCCGACCAGCGCGTCTTCCTGCTCACCCGAAGCGGATTCGCAGGCGAACAGCGCTATTCAACCGCCACATGGAGCGGAGACATCGGCACCCGCTGGGAGGACATGCGGGCACAGATGACAGCCGGCATGAACTACTCGCTCTCCGGACTCCCGTTCTGGGGCATGGACCAGGGCGGCTTCTGCGTGGAGAACCGGTACGTCAAGGCCCAGCAGGAGTTCGACCAGAACGGCACCGAGAGCGAGGACCTCAAGGAATGGCGGGAGCTGCAGACCCGATGGAGCCAGTTCGGCACCTTCATACCGCTCTTCCGCGCTCACGGACAGTGGCCTTTGAGGGAAATCTGGAACATCGCGCCCGACGAGCATCCAGCCTACAAATCCTTCGTCTACTACGACAACCTCAGATACCACCTCATGCCATACCTCTATTCCATGGCAGGATGGGTGAACCAGCATGACTACACCATGATGAGGGCACTCGTCATGGACTTCAACGGCGACGAGCAGGTATACGACATCAAGGACCAGTGGATGTTCGGACCGTCGCTCATGGCTTGCCCCGTCGGCTACTACAAGGCACGCAGCAGGGAGGTGTACTTCCCCAAGCAGTGCGGATGGTACGACCTCTACACCGGAAAACATATCGACGGAGGCCAACGGCAGAACGTAGATGCCCCCTACGAGCATATCCCGGTGTTCGTGCCGGAAGGAGCCATCATTCCGTTCGGACCAAAGATGGAATGGAGCGACGAGAAGCCGGCCGACGTCATCAACCTCTATGTCTATGCCGGAAGGGACGCCCAGTTCCAGCTCTACGAGGACGAGGGCACGAACTACAACTACGAGAAGGGCAAGTTCGCCACCATCGACATAACATACAACGACAAGGACAAGAAGCTTACGTTTGCCGACCGCCAGGGCGACTTCGACGGCATGCTCAAGAGCCGCAAGTTCAATGTCGTATACATCACCAAGGACAGCGCCAAGGAGCTCAACCTCGACGCACCCGAGGGAAAAACCGTGGAATACGACGGAAAGAAAACAGAAATACAACTTTAGTCAGCGAGGGTCGGGGAGAATCTTTTTTGACAATACTTGGCAGTGGCGCGCCGCGGTGCGTCTGCCGACTCACCCCATTCGACTATGACACATCCAATGAAACGAATCATAACCTTTTTGTGTGTTGCCTGCGCGCTGACCACACTCTCAGCGCGTCAACGACAAAACTTCGACGACAACTGGCTGTTTGCGCTGGCCGACTCAGCTGACATGGGCACGCCCGGCTACGACGACTCCTCGTGGAGACGTCTCAACCTGCCGCACGACTGGTCGGTGGAGGGAGATTTCCTCGCCTCCAATCCGGCCGGAGCCGGCGGAGGAGCCCTGCCCGGAGGGGTGGGGTGGTACCGGAAGCATTTCACCTACAACAAGCAGGAGAATGAGCGCACCTTCATCCAGTTCGACGGCGTATACCAGAACTCAACCGTCTATCTCAACGGGACAAAGCTCGGCACACGGCCATACGGCTACATTTCCTTCCAATACGACATCACCGACTGTCTCAAGCAAGGGGACAACGTCTTGGCTGTCAGGGTGGACAACGGACAGCAGCCCAACTGCAGGTGGTACAGCGGATCGGGCATCTACCGGCATGTGTTCCTCCTGACCACCAACGCCATGCACGTGGCTCAGTGGGGAACCTTCGTCACCCCCAGACTGGCAGAGGACGGAAAGTCAGCGGATTTCAGCATCAGCGTGGAGGTGGAGGGAGCAACGGCCTCCACGAAGGTGGTCAACACTCTCTATGACGCCGCCGGAAAGAAGCTTGCTACAGACTCAAAAGCACAGCGGACGGAGCCAGCAGACGGCAAGCCGGCATTCTTCAAGGCGGACATACGCCTGAAATCACCACATCTCTGGACCGTGGACGACCCCTATCTCTACAAAGTGCAGACCGACGTGTATGACGGCAAGCAACTCGTGGACTCCTACACCACCACCACCGGAGTACGTACCTTCCGCTTCGACCCCCAGCAAGGCTTCTCGCTCAACGGTGTAGCGATGAAAATCAACGGTGTCTGCATGCACCACGACCTCGGCTGTCTCGGCGCAGCCGTCAACGACGACGCAATAAAACGGCAGCTGGTGTCGTTAAAAGAGATGGGGTGCAACGCGATCCGCATGACCCACAACCCTCCGGCACCCGAACTGCTCGACATGTGCGACTCCATGGGCTTCATCGTCATGGACGAGGCGTTCGACATGTGGCACAAGAAGAAGACGAAATACGACTACTCTCTCTACTTCGACGAGTGGTTTGAGCGCGACCTCACCGACTTCATCCGTCGCGACCGCAACCATCCGTCCATCCTCGTGTGGAGCACAGGAAACGAGGTGCTGGAGCAGTGGAGCTCCAGCGGCGGCGAGGACCTCTCCATCGAACAGGCCAACCTCATCCTCAACTTCGGCCATGACGCATCGCAGCTCAGCAACTCCGACGAGAAGTCCACCAACACCATGCTGGCAGAACACCTGGCGGATATCGTCCGGAAGCTCGACCCCTCCAGACCCGTCACGGCGGGATGCAACGAGCCCAACCCCAACAACCACCTCTTCAAAGGAAATGCGGTCGACATCATCGGCTACAACTACCACAACCAGAACGTGGCCGACGTGCCCAGGAACTTCCCGGGAAAACCCTTCCTCTTCACCGAGAGCAACTCATCGCTCCACACTCGCGGCTTCTACGTCATGCCGTCCGACTCCATCATCAAGGCGCCGAAGGAATGGTGGATGCCTTACACCGACCCCACCTTCATGTGCTCGGCGTACGACAACTCAAGGGCATCATGGGGTAACCACCACGAGGAGACATGGGACCTCATCAAGCATAACGACTTCGTGTGCGGACAGTTCATCTGGACCGGATGGGACTACATCGGAGAACCGACACCTTACGGATTCCCGGCACGGAGCAGCTATTTCGGCATCGTCGACCTGGCCGGATTCCCTAAGGATATGTACTATTTCTATCAGAGCGAGTGGACCGACAAGGACGTGCTCCATCTCTTCCCCCACTGGAACTGGATGGAGGGGCAGACCGTAGACCTCTGGTGCTACTACAATCATGCTGACGAGGTGGAACTCTTCGTCAACGGTAAGTCGCAAGGCATCCGCCGAAAGGAGAACGACCATCAGTACCACGTCATGTGGAGAGTCCCCTTCGAGAAGGGAGAGGTGAAGGTGGTGGCACGCAAGGACGGAAAGGACGTCCGCCAGCAGGTCGTCAAGACGGCGGGAGCACCCCACCACATACGCCTCTCGGCTGACAAGACATCGCTCGATGCCGACGGTAAAAGCCTTGCTTTCATCACCGTAGAAGTCCTCGACAAGGACGGAAATCTCTGCCCGCTCGCGGAAAACCAGATTTACTTCTCACTCAACGGGGACGCCACGATCGCGGGAGTAGACAACGGCTCACAGACCTCAATGGAGCGCTTCAAGGCCAACCATCGCAAGGCGTTCTTCGGAAAATGCCTCGTCGTAGTCCAAGCGGGAAACAGGCCCGGCGATGTCACCCTGAAAGCGCAGGCCCCTGACCTCGAATCAGCGGAAATCAACCTGACAACCCAAAAATAAAGCTTCGTGGCCGCGAAAAATCGAGGAATCGAAGAACCGAAAAATCGAGGAATCGAAAAATCGAAGAAATCGAAATTTAAACATGCTGAATAACAACTGAAAACTATATCCTAATGAGAAAAACAATTTTATGCATTGCCTTATTGCTGGCTGCGGCTGTATGCTTTGCGCAGCAGAAGCGGGCCATACCGCGTGACGCACAGCTGGAGGCGAAAATCGAGAACACGCTGAGCAAGATGACCCTCGACGACAAGGTGGGTCAGATGCTGGAGCTGAACCTCGACATCATGGGAAAATACGGTCTGGACGGCAAGTGGCAGCTCAACGAGACACAGCTCGACACCTGCATCTCCAAACACCGTGTGGGCTCTATCCTCAACGCACCGGGGACGAGGGCAGCCACCGTGGAGCAGTGGCAGAAGTGGATACGCCTCATCCAGGACAAGTCCCTGAAATACCTTGGCATCCCCGACATCTACGGCCTCGACCACAACCATGGTGTGACCTACACGCAGGCGGGAATCCTCTTCCCTCAGCCCATCAACCTCGCCGCGTCGTTCAACACTCAGCTGGCCAAGGACATGGCAGAGGTCACAGCCTACGAAAGCCGTGCGGGCAACTGTCCCTGGGTCTACAATCCGGTTCTCGACCTGGGACGTGACCCCCGATGGTCGCGCATCTGGGAAAGCTTCGGAGAGGATGCCGTCGTCAACGCCAGAATGGCGGAGGCGGAGGTCAGAGGCTACCAAGGCGACGACCCTAACCACCTGGGGCAATACAACGTGGCGGCATGCGTGAAGCACTATATGGCCTACGGAGCGCCGTTTACGGGAAAAGACCGCACACCGGCCTATCTCTCGCCGGCCATGCTCCGCGAGAAATACTTTGAACCCTTCCGTGCAGCCATCCAGGCCGGGGCGCTCACCATCATGGTCAACTCATCCAGCATCAACGGAGTGCCGGTGCATGCCAGCTATGAGTACCTCACGCAGTGGCTCAAGGAGGACCTGCAGTGGGACGGTATGATCGTGACCGACTGGGCGGACATCAACAACCTCTTCACCCGCGAGCGGGTGGCGAAGGACAAGAAGGATGCCATACGCATCGCCATCAATGCGGGAATCGATATGTCGATGGACCCCTACAGCGTGGACTTCTGCATCCTGCTCAAGCAGCTGGTAAACGAAGGAAAAGTCAAGATGGAGAGAATCGACGACGCCGTCAGGAGAATTCTGCGCGTGAAATACCGTCTCGGACTGTTCGACCAGCCCAACACGGGCGGTAAGGGATATGAGAAGTTCGGATCCGACGAATTCGCCCAAAAAGCACTGCGTGCAGCCGAGGAGTCGGAGGTGCTGCTCAAAAACGACGGAATCTTGCCGCTTGCCAAAGGGAAGAAAATACTGCTCACCGGTCCGAACGCCAACCAGATGCGCTGCCTGAACGGCGGATGGAGTTACTCCTGGCAGGGCTCCAAGGTGGAGGACCTCTCCGAGCGTTACAACACCATCTATGAGGCCCTGTGCAACAAGTACGGGAAAGAGAACGTCATCCTGGAGCAAGGAGTCACCTACAATGAGAAAGGACAATACTATGAGGAGAACGCGCCGCAGATAGACCGTGCGGTCAGTGCAGCCCAGGGCGCCGACGTCATCATCGCATGCATCGGAGAGAACAGCTACTGCGAGACACCGGGCAACCTCACCGACCTCTGGCTCTCGCTCAACCAGCGGAACCTCGTCAAGGAACTGGCGAAAACGGGAAAGCCGGTTATTCTCGTGCTTAACGAAGGAAGACCGCGCCTCATCGCGGACATCGAGCCACTGGCCAAGGCCATCATCCACGTCATGCTGCCGGGCAACTACGGGGCTGACGCACTGGCCAACCTGCTCGCTGGGGATGCCAACTTCTCTGCCAAACTCCCTTACACCTATCCCAAGGAAATCAACTCGCTGGCCAACTATGACTATAAGGTCAGCGAGGAGGTCGGAACCATGGACGGTGCCTACAACTACGACGCGAAGGTGTCGTTGCAGTGGCCCTTCGGATATGGAATCAGCTACACCACATACGAATACGCCAACCTGCGGGTTGACAAGAAGGACTTCAAGTCGGGCGACATACTCAACGTGTCGGTGGACGTGAAGAATACGGGTGCTCGCATAGGCAAGGAGCCCGTGCTCCTGTACAGCAGCGACCTCGTCGCCTCCCTCGTGCCCGACAACAAGCGTTTGCGTGCTTTCCAGAAGGTAGAGCTGCAGCCGGGGCAGACCAAGACCGTCACATTCCAACTCCCGGCCAGCGACCTCGCCTTCGTCGGAGCCGACGGCAAGTGGATCCTCGAGGAAGGGGAGTTCCGCCTTTCGTGCGGCGGACAGACCACACTCATCAACTGCACCGACACGCACAAGTGGGACACTCCTAACAAGGATTGAAAGTGTCGCCTTGTGATACAGCGTCTGCATACACTAACTGACAACATATAACAAGGAGGCAAGTATCTGTTTACGCTACTTGCCTCCTAATTTTCAATTTATGGAATTGTGAAATAATCAGCTCAGACCTACGATCTGGTCGCCTACCACGTCGATATGCGTGGCGCTCGGCACCTTCGGCAGTCCCGGCATGCGCATCATGTCGCCGGCTACGGCCACGATGAATCCGGAGCCTCGGTTGATCACAATCTCACGGATTTTGATGGTGAAGCCGAACGGGGCACCATGACGCTTCGGGTCGTCGGTGAACGAGTACTGGGTCTTGGCCACGCAGACGGGGAAACCCTGGTAGTGGGGGTCTTTCTCCACGCCGGAGAGCAATTTTGCCGCAGCGCTGCTGAATTCCACTACCTCAGCGCGGTAGATGCGCTTGCACACCGCCTCGATGCGCTCCTTCAGGCTCATGCTGCCATCCACGGAATAGATGCCGTCGGGCTTCGGGACAGACGGGTTCTTCTCAATCTCCTCCACGACCACGCGTGCCATCTCGGCAGCGCCCTTGCCACCTTCGCTGAATGCGTTGTTCACCACGCACTTCACGCCAAGCTTCTCTTTGCAGTGGGTAATCACGGCGTTGATCTCGCCTTCGTCGTCGTCGCCGTAGCGGTTGAGTACCACAACCGTGTTCTGCCCGAACTTACGCAGGTTCTTCACGTGACGGTCCAGATTGCCGAAACCTTCGGTCAGCGGCACCATGTTCAGGTCTTTCATCGTCTCCTCTGTCGCGCCGCCGTGCAGTTTCAGACCGCGCAGGGTAGCCACGAGCACGGTCAGCTTCGGGTAAACACCCAGTTTCCGGCATTTGATGTCGAGGAATTTCTCGGCACCCAGGTCGGCACCGAATCCGGCCTCCGTCACCACGTAGTCGCTCAGGCTCAGGCCCAGCTTCGTTGCCACCAGCGTGTTGCAGCCGTGGGCGATGTTGGCGAACGGACCGCCGTGGACAATCGCTGGCGTGTTCTCTGTGGTCTGCACCAGGTTCGGCTTCATCGCGTCTTTCAGCAATGCAACGATGCCGCCCGTGATGCCCAGCTCTTTCACCGTGAACTCGCTGCCGTCCTGACGGTAGCCCAACAGGATGTTGTCGATGCGCTGGCGCAGGTCCTCAATGTCGGTGGCCAGGCAGAGGATGGCCATGATTTCTGAGGCGGGCGTGATGTCGAAGCCCGACTCCGTCACGATGCCGTTGCCGGCAGGACCCAGACCGGTTACGATATGGCGTAGGTTGCGGTCGTTTACGTCCATCACACGTTTCCACAGCACCTGCTTCAGAGGCGGAACGGTGGCTCGGTTCTGATGGAAGTAGTTGTCCATCATTGCCGTGATCATGTTGTGGGCGGAGGTCACGGCATGGAAGTCGCCGGTGAAATGCAGGTTGATCTTGTCCATCGGAAGCACCTGGGCGTAGCCGCCTCCGCAGGCACCCCCCTTCATGCCGAAGCAGGGTCCGAGCGAAGGCTCACGAAGCACCACCATTGACTTCTTTCCGATGTGGTTGAGTCCGAGCGACAGACCGATGCTCACGGTGGTCTTTCCGATGCCGGCCTTCGTCGGGCTGATGGCAGTCACCAGGATCAGGTTGGATTCCTTCACCTTCTCTTCGTCAATGTATTTGAGTGGAACTTTGGCCATATAGTGGCCGTATGGCTCCAGGTCGTCGTTCTGGATACCTAAGCTGGACGCTATGGTTTCTATGCGCTCCAAGTGCGCGCTGTTCGCAATTTCTATGTCTGATTTCATTTTTAGTAATTGTTTTTTCCATTCTTCTTGCAAAATTACGAATAAATTCCCGAATTTCAATGCACAAACATCAGCTTTGAGTGTTTTTTTAGACATTTCTTCAAAAGAACGCGAACTCATGATTTTAAATGAAATCTCCAACATAGGCAAGGAACTTCTTGCTGTTACATCTTAATGATTCAACTTTCTGAAGTAAAAATGGGAGTGAAATCCCTTTTATAACTTCCTTTTTAAATTCATTTTATAACTTCCGAAAATTTTAAAAATAAGCGATTAATTTTTTGTAGTACTTTATTACATAATTTGTTTAGCTATCTGCGTGACTGTCAGTTTTATTTTGATCGAATTCAGTGTTTATAAATCAGCGAAATTCAAAAAAAATTCTCGTTTTCGCTGATTTTTAAACAAAAGATGCATGAGTATATAATTTAAAATGTACTTTTGAAGTACTTGAAATGCTAATACAGAAATCCTATGAGCCACAACGGCAGTTTCTTGCCTACGGCGAATTCCATAGAGTCGGCAAGGATGAACGAGTCCTTAACCCCGGCAATCTGATCAAAGGACTTGTCCTTGCCGCCAACTTCGAAAGTGTATGTGCCGTCAACCCGGAAATCTCCTTCTTTTTTTGAATATTCCACGCTGTGGCAGCTTGACAGCTGGTCCACCACGAAGCATTCCCTGACGGTTCCGATGTTCGGCTGGTTGCCTAATGCATAGAACAGGTTCGGATTCGACAGGTAGATCTTGTCCGGTTTCTGCATTTTCGTAACTGACTTGTTGTCGGCGTACAGCAGATGAACTAATTCAGCCCGTTCCATGCTCGACAGATAGCTTAGCACCGTGTTTTTACTGATTTCCAGATATGCCGCCAGCTTCGCAATGTTCACTTCGTATGGGTTGTTCACTGCCAGGAACATCATCATGGCTTTCAGCTTTCGGGTGTACGCTGGCTCAACGCCACAGAACTGCGTCATCTCCTGGTCTATGATGAAGCTCACCACATTCTCAATGCGGCTGTAGTATTCCTCTGAGCTGCCGTCGTAGAATGGGTAGTAGCCTACACGAAGATACTCTTCAAACAATGGCTGAGGGTGGCAGACGCTTGTCACTTGACTGCAGATCTCATCATAATTGCTGAGTATCTCTTCCAAAGTGAATGACGGCAAGCTGATTCCTTTATAGAATATAAGAAATTCTCTGAAAGAGAGTCCCTTCATTTTGTAGCTCAGCACACGTCGCGATAAGTCGGCATCGGCGTTCAAGATCTGAATTAGGGAAGAGCCGGAGAATGTCACCTTCATATCAGGGTAGAGGTCGATAATCTCCTTGATTTCTTTGCTCCAGGTCGGATATTTATGGACCTCGTCCAGAAAAAGATGGCGCCCCCCTGCCAAGTGAAAACGTTCAGCCAGGTCCAGCAGCGTGTGGTTGGTGAAGTACATGCTGTCCATCACGCAGTACAATGCCTCTCCGGCGTTTACTCCGTAGCGCTGCTTGATGTACTGGCGGATTAATGTGGTCTTGCCTACACCGCGCGAGCCTCGTATGCCTGCCAACTGGCTGTCCCAGTTTATGCTTTTGATGTTGTCGCGTACGATGTCTGTCCGAACTTGGGTAATCAGCATCCGGTGTTTCTTGAATAACGTTTCCATTTTTTTTGTTTTCTTTGATTCGCCCACAAAGGTATGAATTCTTCCTTTAACTATCAAGTTTTTTAAGAAAAAGTTACTGCACTGACCGATTTTTTAACAAAATCGCTCAACGTATTGACCGATTTTTAGCAAAAAACATTTACTGCACTGACCGATTTATAACAAAAAAACGTTTACTTCATTGAACGATTCTGTAATAAAATCGTTTACTGCGTTGAGCGATTTAGATGAAAAACGCTTAGTCGACTGACCGATATTTAAATAAAATCGCTCAATGAATTGACCGATATTAATAATTATCGCTTAGCCTATTGACCGATTGATGGTAATAATCGCTAAGCGCGGTGACCGAATTTTCTAAAATCGTTGATTGTATCAGCTTCTTTTTGCCTAAAAACTAGACTCAGCTGCGTTGGCTGCATTCCAGCCCCGTCACGTTTTTCAATTAATATCCTTGCCATTTATTATAATGTGTCAGAAAAAATGACTATATTTGCAGAAAGAAAACCAATCTTATGTATAGTATGATGAGAAAAATCTTAAAGATGAATTTGTTAAGGAGCGTAGCCCTGTTGTTTGCCATCACGGTCATGACGTCCATGACTCTTTCCTGCTCATGCTCCTGCTCGGCAGAAGAAGAGAACACTTCAGACTCATTGGGTCAGGAAATTGATAACGCTTACCGCATTCTCAACCTCGACACGATTTGCGGCCGGCATGCCCTCGACACCGTCACGGCCGAGTCCTGGCTGCTCGTGGAAGCTTCGTCAGGGTGCCCGATAGCCGGGAAAAACTGGAACAAGCGGATGTTTCCGGCCAGCCTCACCAAGATGATGACCTGCATCCTGGCACTCGAGCGGGGTCAGAACAAGATGAACGACACAATATGCATCTCTGATGACGTGTTCATCTCAAAGAACTCACGAACCCGGCTCAACGACACCTACCTGATGAAAAACCTCATACTTGAGATGATGATGCTCAGCGACAACGACGCGGCTTATGCCATTGCAAAGCATGTTGGCGGCGACACCCTCAATTTCTGCAAGATGATGAACCGGAAAGCGCGTGAACTCAATATGCGCCGCACTCATTTCGCCAACCCCAACGGCATTCCGAACGAAAAGAACTACAGCACCGCTGCCGACCTCGTCCGACTCGTCAGCTACTGCATGCGAAACCCGCAGTTCGCCAAGATTGTGGGCACACTGGAGGAGGACATCCAGCTGGCCGACGGCCGGCATATGCCCAGCAAGAACACCAACCGTCTGCTCGAGGAATATCCGGGATGTATCGGCGTGAAGACCGGGTTCATCAACGCCTCCGGAGGCTGCTTGGCCGTAGCTGCACAGCGCGACGGTGTCACCCTCTATCTCGTACTGCTGAAAAGCAAGTATGGAAAGCGTTTCAGCGAGGCACCACTCATCCTCGACTTCGGATTCAATGTCGTCAATGCCGCAAAGAACGCGCTAAGCAATCGCTAATCCTCCGTCCCTCCCATCCGCATGTCTCTTACAACTTTACAAGATATGGTAACATTGTCCATATTTATTCTTCTGTTTTTTCATCTAAAGACTGATTCTTTTTCGCTAACTTTGCAAAACTAATCACCAAAAACGACTAACTGTTATGACAATGAAACGAACGCTGATTTTTTTGCTTGTTCTTTTATCCTCAGCCCTCTCCTTTGCGCAATCCTCACGCGACATCAGATGGGACAGCAAAAGCCTTATCATCGGAGGCAAACGCGTCATCCCCGTTATGGGCGAGGTACACTATTCGCGTATCCCTGCTGACGAATGGCAGCGCGAGGTGAGAAAGATGAAAGAGGGGGGTGTCACCATCATCGCCACCTATGTCTTCTGGAACCATATCGAGGAGGAAGAGGGTGTCTTCCGCTGGGACGGACAGCGCAACCTTAGGCGCTTCCTCGAAATCTGCAAGCAGGAGGACATGCCGGTCGTTCTTCGTCTCGGCCCGTTCTGCCATGGAGAGGTGCGAAACGGCGGCATTCCTGACTGGGCCTTCACCCTCAAGAACGCGCAGGGAAAGAATCTGCCGCTGAGGTCGCAGGACCCACTCTTCCTCAACATTGCAGAGCGTCTTTACAGGCAGATTTTCACGCAGGTGCAGGGTCTTCAGTGGAAGGAGGGAGGTCCGGTCATCGCCGCCCAGTTCGACAATGAGTTCCGCGGCAAGGGTGAATACCTCATGGATCTGAAGAGAATCGCAACCGGCATTGGATTCGACCTGCCGTTCTATACCCGTACCGGATGGCCGGAACTCCGCACGCCGGTGCCGTTCGGCGAGATGCTCCCACTTTATGGCGACTATGCCGACGGATTCTGGGAGAAATCCACGAAAGAGACGGCAGGGAACTACTACAAGGCATTCAACTTCAAAGCCTTCCGGTCGTCTACCGCAATCGGGACTGACCTACTTGGACAGCAGCAGGAGAAAATCAACCAGGGCGACGAGCAATACCCCTTCTTCACGTGTGAGCTCGGAGGGGGCATGGCCACTGCCTATCACCGCCGGCCGTTCGTCTATCCTGAGGACGCTTATTCCATGGCGGTGGTGAAACTCGGAAGCGGGTCGAACCTCTTGGGATATTATATGTATCATGGCGGAACCAACCCCATCGGGAAGCTCCATACGCTCAACGAGTGCCAGACGTCGCCGGGGACGGCCAACAATGACCTGCCCGTCTGCACCTATGATTTCCAGGCGCCGCTCGGGGAGTTCGGGCAGACCTACCCACAGTATTTCATGCTCCGCAAACTCCATCTCTTCCTTCAGGACTGGGGCGACGTGCTCGCGCCTATGGACCCCTCTTTTCCCTCTCCGCAGGGCCTGGAGAAGGGCGATGACAAGCAGCTCCGGTGGGCCTTCCGCTCTGACGGAAAGCGGGCGTTCTTCTTCGTCAACAACTACGAGCGGCTGCAGTTCCTCTCCGAAAAGAAGAATGTCGTGCTTGAGGCATGTGGGGTGAAGCTGCCGAAAATCACTGTCCCTGCGGGCACTATCTGCGTCTTCCCGGTCAATATCGACGGTATCCGCTATGCCACGGCTCAGCTCATTGCGAAGCGGGATGGTAAGATATTCATGGAGCAGATAAAAGGCATTCCGACGACCCTCTGCATGGAGGACGGAAAAGTCCTGAAGAACCTCAAACCGGGCGGGGCTGAGAAGCCGGTCTATAAGAATATCTATCTTATCGACTCGCAGACGGCAGAGCATCTCTTCCTGCCTCCTTCTGAGGAACATACCAAGTTGGCAGAACTCTCTTTCTGCAAGACCAGGGAGGCAGACCCGCCACGCTCCATCTCTATCGGTAAGGCTAAAGTGGCGGAGGCACCGTCCGATTCCGACTTCAACCAAGCAGCTGTCTATGAAATCACGCTTCCTGAAAACCGCGACGCACTCATGGCAGTCAACTACCGTGGCGACGTGGCCAGGCTCTATGCCGACGGAACACTCGTGGCTGACAACTTCTACTATGGACGTCCATTCTACTTCGCTCTGTGGCGTCTGCCCCGTGACTGCAAGACTTTGCAGCTGAAAATTCTTCCCCTTCAGACCAACATGCCTGTTTATCTGCCCCGGGAGGCTGAGACAGCAGAAGGAGAGACGGTAAGAAGTATTGACCTGTTGACACGCTGACGTCTCATTTTGTGGGCAGGAATCGCGCCAAATGTATGTAATAATGTGTTTTTGCTGAGTTTTCTTGATTTTTGTATTTAAAGTTCGGAATTTTTGTGTATATTTGCCGATGAGTTGCAAAATACATAATGTCAAACAAAAAACAACCACTTATGAAACGTCTTTTATTGATATGCATGATGATGCTTTCTGTAATCGCAATACACGCACAGAGAGCCAGGCAGGGATTCCTCAGCACCGGCCAGAACGTGAATGTCCGTACAGGTCCTGGAAAGAACTATCCTGTTGCGAAGGAGGATTTCTCTGATGAGAAATGCCAGCTCGACAAGGGGCAGCTCGTCTTTTATCTCGGTAAGCGCCAGAACGGATTCTGCTACGTCGAGGTTTCATCCATGATTTATGAGTATCATTGCAAGGGTTGGGTGTCGGCTCAGTATCTCAAGCCCGTCAAGCTCTGTCCTAACTGCAATGGCGAGGGCTACACCGATATCGAAGGATTCGATGTGGGAAAGAAGTGCAAACGATGCAAAACTCTGGGCTACCTCAAATAGTAACATAAAATTCTGTCTTATAGTTTGCTACGTTTCAGATACGTACTGCGGATATATGTTGTGTATACCGTACAGCGTACCTGAAACGTATTTCATGTAAAGACAGAATCATTACTTACGATGTCCTCTTGTATCCTGCTTCAATATAAAAAATGGTTATTCAGGATTTCGTGTGGTGATTAATTTTATTGTCATCTGCTGTCCCTTTTCTCATTTCGACAGGACATCGGCTGGGATAGTGGGCGTCTCGTCCGCACATCTGACCGGCGAAGCACGGTCAATTCGCAACATAAATATTTCCAAAAATCTTTGTCCGGAAAAACCTCGTTTGTAAATAAACCTCAAACTTCAAACTTCAAATTTCAAACTTATCTGAGTTCTGGATTCAGGTTGCGTTTGAGGAAGAACTGTCTGGTGAACGCGAAGAACGTCACTGTCCCAGTGCGTTCACCCCTGCCACGGTCCAGAAGGCAATGCCGTAGCCCAGCAGCTCTGAGAT
>FLNY01004863.1_pt1 | contig 21936 bp, 20 predicted proteins | sample 1140381 | NCBI WGS metagenome assembly FLNY01 (sample SAMEA3878172, study PRJEB12797) | bioreactor metagenome | biome: Moose rumen | place: Sweden | collected 2011-10
GATGGGATACATATCGGCAAGTTTGTTGATAGTTTACAAAATTATTTTTCCAGCTTCTAAAATTTTAAGCTGTTAAGTTAAATATTAAAGTATTGGCTTTTTATAAAACAGTAGTCATATTTTAATCAAGGGGCAAGAGTGCTGCCTTTAAGTGGTGCGTCGAGGTTTCTCTCTTGGCTCTCTTTTTTTGTCTTGGAAGTTTTTATGTACCTTTTGTATGCAGATGACTCAGGAGTTTCATCAGAAATTATCCCAGACAGTTTATCTTGTTTGGTGCTGTAATCAATAATTCAGCGGGTTGCGCTTTAATTTTTAGTTAAAGGTGAAAACAAATTTATTTGTCTTCAAAATTTATGATGACAATATCATAGTCGGGATAATTTTTATAAGACAGACTTGCTTTGATTTTGCCATCATATTCCTCGACAAGGGCAACTGCTCCTGGAATTGATTCCAAGGCACTGTCCAAAGTGTTATTCAAAAGGTGCCCTTGCTTTTGGGCTTGACTACGAGCGAAATAAACTCGACTTTAGGGAAATAGAATCTCATATTTCTTTCATTTTTCTTATTTTTTTTCAAATTTTTGTGTTATAATATCTGATATGTGCTGTAATTCACGCAGAAAAAAGCAAATTTTCTCACAACTACTTGATGCTTCTGCGCCGAAGGCGCAAAGGTCAATAATTTCCTCTTACGCAACAAGCCCGACAGGGCTTGACAATAAGTTCGCACTGTCGCAAAATTCACAGCACAGCACAGCACAGCACAGCACAGCACAGCACTAGCTATAACTCTGCCCGAAATTCTTTTTCGGGCTACACGCGTTTTAAATCAGACATTACAACTTTCTCACACAGGAAAACCGCCCATGATGTAGGACAAATTATGCCCTGCGCATGGGCTTTTCATTGCAGGTGGATAATTTTTTTTCACCTGCAAAACGGCTGAGTCAAGGCTTTAAGTTAGCCGTAGGCGTACGTGCTTTGACCAGACATATATTTAAAACCATTCAGGAGGGTTTATGCAGAAATTTCCAAAAGTTTTCACATTAATGAGTGCAATTCTTGCGCTCTTTTTTTGTGCCGTCGCCTGTAAGACAGACGATGACGATGAGCCGACCATGTACACGGTCACGGTTTCATCTTCCATTGAGCATGGCAAAGTGACCGCTGACAAGACATCGGCAGAAGCGGGAGCGACAGTAAAACTGACCGCAACAGCGGATGAAGACTATGAGCTGGACTCTTACAGTGTAAAAGACACAAGTGCAAATGAGCTTACGGTTATGGACGGCACTTTCACCATGCCGAAGAGCAATGTCACCGTGAGCGCCACATTCAAGGAAACTGCTGTTACACCACAAAAGACCGCAGGCAGCATCAGCTATGCAACCACAACCGTAGAAAAGACAACAGCCGCCGAGGCTTTCACCAACACACTTACCAATACAGGCGACGGCACGGTAAGCTACGCTTCAAGCAAAGAAACTGTAGCCACCGTAAACGCAACGACTGGCGAAGTAACCATCGCGGGAGCGGGCAAGACCACCATTACGGCAACCGTAGCAGACAGCGACACATACACCTACGAGACAAAGACTGCAAGCTACACGCTTACGGTGACACAGGCTTCTCCCCTCAACCTCAACCTCAAAACGGGCGGTGCTATCAATTCAATACTTGTGCAGTTGTGTGCAGGCTCTGCATGTACAAAATTTGCAAGGAGTGATACAAACAACGAAGAAGCCACCCTGTATCTTGACACAGAGGAAAAATACATCCCTGTATGGTCAGTGGGCACAGAGGTTTATTACTATGTCCCAGACGGATGCACGCCCGTGATGAACGAAGACAGCTCAGGAATGTTTGTGTCCTGCTCTGAACTCACCAGCCTTGATGTGACTGGCTTTGACACGAGCAAAGTCACAAATATGTCAAGTATGTTCTCTGGCTGCGAAGGACTCACCAGCCTTGATGTGGACGGCTTTGACACGAGCAATGTCACAAATATGTCATTCATGTTTGCCGATTGTTCTGGTCTTACAAGCCTTGATGTGACTGGCTTTGACACGAGCAAAGTCACAAATATGTTATTCATGTTCGCCGATTGTTCTGGTCTTACAAGCCTTGATGTGACTGGCTTTGACACGAGCAAAGTCACAAATATGTCATTCATGTTCACCCGTTGTTCTGATCTCACAAGTCTTGATGTGAGCAAGTTTAACACGAGCAATGTCACAGATATGAGAAGTATGTTCTCTGGCTGCGAAGGACTCACCAGCCTTGATTTGAGCAGTTTTGACACGAGCAATGTCACAAATATGGAAGATATGTTCTCTGGTTGCGAAGGACTCACCAGCCTTGATTTGAGCAAGTTTGACACGGGCAATGTCACGGATATGTTATATATGTTCTCTGATTGCAAAGGACTCACCAGCCTTGATTTGAGCAAGTTTGACACGGGCAATGTCACAGATATGAGAAGTATGTTCTCTGGCTGCAAAGGACTCACCAGCCTTGATTTGAGCAGTTTTGACACGAGCAATGTCACAGATATGGAAGGTATGTTCTCTTTCTGCGAAGGACTCACCAGCCTTGATTTGAGCAGTTTTGACACGAGCAATGTCACAGATATGAAAAGTATGTTCGCTGGCTGCGAAGGACTCACCAGCCTTGATTTGAGCAAGTTTGACACGGGCAATGTCACAGATATGTCATATATGTTCTCTTTCTGCGAAGGACTCACGACAATTTACGCCACAGACAAATTCGTAACCACAAGTGTCACTAGCGGCGGTTACTGCTTTTACAACTGTTCGAAACTTAGGGGAGGTGCTGGCACGACTTATGATTCTTCACGAATGTCCGCAGACTACGCCCGCATAGACGGCGGCACGGATGCTCCCGGCTACTTTACGCTAAAACCGATTGGAAGCAAGTCTAAGCCGGACGCAGTGGGCGACATCGTCTTTACAGACGGCTCTGCAACACCTTACAGCGCGGATCTTACCCTTACTGATGCGCAGAAGGCGGCCGCAATCGCCCTGATTTTCTACAAGGGAACCGGCCTCAACTCAGGAGACGACACCACAACAAGCCGTACTTTGGGCGTAGGCTTAAAGCACTACACGAAGAACGGTCTTGACGGTCTTGCATGGTGTTTGGATTCTGCTGCCGCTTACAGCAAGAACATCACCACAATCCAGTGTCCTGCAAGCGGAGATGCCGGAGCATTGACCTTTACAGGCGACAGGAACGGAAGCGACAACCTGGAGCAGATAGAAGCCTTTGATGGCGTTGACGACACGGCGACCGCAGCAAATTACCCTGCATTCTACTTTGCAAAGAACTACAGCGACACTGCAACAAACATTGCCGGAACAGACTATGAAAGCGGCTGGTACCTTCCAAGCATTGCCGAGCTATTCCAGATTTACGCAAACGGAAAGGGAGAGAACAAAGTCTTTGACATAGACGCGGCAAGCGAAGCCCTTGGCGGAGACAAGTTCGGAACTTCATGTTACTGGTCGTCGTCCCAGTACGCTTCCTACGATGACATGTCATATCAACTCAGTTTCTACAATGAAGGCTTGGACGGCTACTACTACAAGGACTACGACTTGGCCAGTTGCGTGTGTGCAGTCCGGGCTTTCAACTAGCGCAACGATTTTCGGGCAGCTTCCCAAAAAGGGGAGCTGTTTTTTTATGTGGCAGACTAGAAGTGTGGAGTAAAAAGATGCCAAAAGCCTTGCTTGATTTGGTAAAATATTTTGGACTTTAGTGGAGGCTTTTATGGGAATTTATTACAGCACGGTTGATGGAATAGTCCTGACATTCTCAAAAATTCATAAGAACGGCATTTTTGACGAGATTGATTTTCGTTTTGAGCGACCCAATGATAAAGGCGGTTTTGATTTTGCCGAGGGAAAACTTCCAAACAATGTCTTTTATAAGACTTACGGTTTTTCAGAAGATGAGCTTTTGGACTTGGAAGAATATCTTCGGAATAACGCATTCTTGATTTGGGAAATTGCCCGCGAGGCGGCTTAGTTGCATAAATCATGGCTCTTATCTACGACCAGAGCTGAAGCAGAACAGTCTTTTTTCTGTGCAAAAAAGCCGGAAATATGTTATATTACACTCGTGAAAGATTTTAACTGCATTTTCGTAATCGGACCAACCGCTGTGGGTAAGACCGCAATCGGTGTCCGGCTCGCCGACCGCTTTAACGGTGAGATTATCAGCGCAGATTCTCGTCAGGTTTACAAGGGCCTTGATATCGGAAGCGGCAAGGATTTGGCTGACTACACTCTTAATGGAAAGCAGATTCCCTATCATCTCATCGATGTCTGTGACTTAAAGCGAGAGTACAATCTTTTTGACTTTCAGGAAGATTTTTACAAAGCCTTCGCCGACATCACAAGCCGGGGAAAGCTTCCAATTTGCGTAGGCGGAACCGGCATGTATGTCGACTCAATCCTTCATCACTACGACATGATTCCCTTCGTCGAAAAGCCGGGAGAGCGGGCCGAGCTTGAGACGAAAAGCGAAAAAGAGCTTGAAGAAATCCTCACCCGCGAAAAAGAAAAGCTCCACAACACTTCTGAATTCGGTGACAAGGAGCGAATGATAAAATCAATCCTCATAAACCGTTTTAATATCTCAGAAGAGTGCCGCCTTGAGCGGGAAAAGCTGCGTGCATCCCGCCCGGTCTTAAAGCCCCTTGTCATAGGAACAACCCTCGACCGCACTTTGGTTCGGGAGAGAATTGCCAAAAGACTTTCCGACCGCATGGAAGAAGGCCTCATCGAGGAAGTCGAAAATCTTCACGCCCACAAAAGCGAAAATGGGGCAGAGTGGAGCCGCCTTGAAGCCCTGGGCCTTGAATACCGTTTCGTAAGCGATTATTTACAGGGAAAATACAAGTCAAAAGAGGAAATGAAGGGGCTTTTGCAGCTTGCTATCGGTCAGTTCGCAAAAAGGCAGGAAACCTGGTTCCGCTGCATGGAAAAAAAAGGAATCCAAATCCACTGGCTCCCCCAGGAAATGAGCGTGGAAAAGCGATTCGAGGCCGCCTGCAAAATCGTGGAAGAAGAAAAATAAAAAAAAGGAAGTGCACTAGCTTCTGTTCTGGATTGCCAAAGATTTTTCGTAGCCCTCGTGCATTGAGACCTGAAACAGCTTTGGAAAAAGGTAAATTACCTTAAAAATTGACTGTTTTCCTCCCCTTGAAAGCCATGCTTTGTTAAGACGGCTCCAGAAAGTCGAAATTCGCGGAATAAAAGAAAGGGCTAGTGCAAGCATATCCGAAAGCGGAGCAGTGTCCTTCCTTGTGATTAGCATTTCGATTCTTGAAAAACCGTCCTTGAACTGAGAGTGACTTGTAGTGCGGTAAAAAATCGAGGTTATTTCAAGCGAGATGGCAAGATGAGCGAGTAACGGAAGGTATGTCAGGTTAGGAACGAAGATTTTGTAAGGCTCATAAAAATCCTCTTGAAGAAAAGAAGAGAAGTTCAATAAAATCGTCGCAAAATACAGAAGGAAGATATAGGCGAATGTCGGTTTCTGGTCAGATATTATCTCAGAAAACCTGAATTTCAAGAAAACAGCCGAAAAAAGAATCAGAACTGGATAAAGCACAATGCAAATTTTTACAGGAAGATAAAAAGCGGCGACGGCAAGCACGACAATTAAAAAAATCTTGAGGACTGGATTCAGCGAGTGAAGAAAAGTTTTTTGAGTCTTGTAGTGAAAAAAAAGAGCGTTTTCCATAAATTATTCCCAGATTAAATCCTTTATCTCCCTGTAGCTTGCAAGAGGATTCCTGATTCCCCAGCTTTCCATTGGCATTTTCAGGGCTTCGTCAGGCGAGCCATCGAATACAAGGCGTCCTTTTTGCAAAACTAAAAAATGGTCTGCCAGAGACATGCATTTTTCAAGCTCGTGTGTCAGAAGAATTATAGTTTTTCCCTCAGATTTTAGCTGCTTTAGAAGCTTGTTTACATCAACGACGGCCGGATAATCAAGATTTGCGTACGGCTCGTCAAAAATTATGATTTCGCGATTCATCGAAAGAATAGAGGCAACGCAAAGGCGGCGTTTTTCCCCTCCGGAAAGAAATTCACAGGGGTAGTCAGCCTTTGAAAGCAAGCCAACGCTCTTTAGTGAGTTTTCGACTAGCCCGGGAAGTTTTTTTTTGGGAAATTTGAGGTTTTTCGGACCTACTGCCACATCTTCACGAGCCGTGTCTCCCAGAATCTGAGTGCTTGCCTCTTGAAAAACAAGGCCTACCTTTGATTCTACTGATAAATTTCCGCTTGAAGGCTTTAGAAGGCCTGCGATTATCTGCATGAGGACGCTTTTCCCGCTGCCGTTTGCCCCTGCGACAATCGTAAAACTGGACTTCTCAATTTCAAAGGAAATGTCATAAAGCGCAGTTGAATATTCAGACTCTGAAACGGAGAGAAATTTTTTAGAAATGTTTTCGAGTTTAATTACTGTCATGGCTTAAATATCTTGCCGCAACAGGGCGGAGGCTTTTTACCAAAGGAATTGTCACGAGCCACTTTATTAAGTCCCCGGGAATGAAGGGAATGAATGTAAGCTTTAGCGCGTCCTGAAAAGTCTGAGGCTTTCCCTTGCTTGCCATAACCTGCATAAATCTGGGAATTCCAGGCAAATAAACCAGTGCGTAGGCTACGAGGGCGAGAATGGCAATCTTAGCTATGAATTTTATGTCTTTTTTATTTTCTGTCAGCTTTGGCTCTCCCAGCGTGAGTCCCAAAAAAAGCGAGCCCAGGGCATAGCCGAGCATATAGCCACCGGTCGGACCCAAAATAATGGCGACTCCTCCGTGTGCGTTTGCAAAAATCGGAAGGCCGACTGCGCCTAAAATAATCCAGATGAGGACGGAAATTGCTCCGTAAAAGCTTCCCAAAATACCGCCGGCTAAAATGCAGAACATATTCTGAACTGAAATCGGAACTCCTCCAGGGAGAGGAATCGCTATTACGCAGCCGATAGAGATAAGGGCTGCAAAAAGTGATGAAAAGACGAGTTTTCTCTTGTTCATTTTTTAATTGTAAACCTCTTTAAATTTATGTTATGTTTACAATTTTACTAATCGGCAGAACTTTGTCAATATAAAGACGGTGATGACTTATTGAAATTATTTTTTATATTCCAAAAAAATCTCTGCTGTGCTAATATCTGAAAAATGATTTCTTCGCTTTATGTTCATATTCCCTTTTGCAAAAAAAAATGCGATTACTGCGATTTTTTCAGTATCGGTGAAAAAGACCGAAAGGGCAAAAGCAACGATTTGTCAGATTCATACATTGACGCGCTTCTAAAAGAAACGGACTTTTATGCGAAACTTTATTCTGTTTCCTGCTGGAAAACGATTTATGTCGGGGGGGGGACTCCTAGTATTTTAAGCGCTCCTCAGATTTTAAGGCTTGTTTCTGGCATAAAAAAAATCGCCCGCACGGACGAGAGCACGGAAATTACTTTTGAGATGAATCCGAATGATGTGACTGAAAATTTTTTAAAAGCATGCTCTCTTGCAGGGATAAACCGTCTTTCAATGGGGCTTCAAGCCCTCGATGACAAGGCCCTTTCTGCCGTGAACCGGGGCTCAAGCGTAAATATAATTATGGAAGCCCTTGAAAACCTGAAAAATCATTGGTCAGGACGGCTTTCCGTTGATTTTATCGCAGGTCTCCCGAAGCAAAGCTACAGCTCTTTTAAAAATCAGTTTGAAATCCTTAAAAAATATCCGAAGATTGACCATGTTTCTCTTTATACGCTAACAATCGAAGAAAATACGCCGCTTGCAAAAAAAATTGATGAAGGAATTATAAAATTTTCAGAAGAAAAGGCTGACAAAATGTGGATGAAAGGCCGCTCTATCCTGGAAAAGATGGGCTTTTATCAGTATGAGGTTTCTAATTTTGCAAAAAAGGGCTTTGAAAGCCGTCACAACACAGTTTACTGGAAGCAGGAAAATTATATAGGAGTGGGAGCGGGGGCAAGCGGAACTATTTATGATTTTAAGAAAAAAATCGGCAGGAGATGGACAAACACTCTTTCAATCCCTTGCTATACGAAGGAATTTTCCCGTCAAACTGAAGATTTGGACGAAAAAACTCTTGAATTTGAATTCCTTATGCTGGGCTTTCGCCGTCTTGAAGGAGTTTCCTCTCTTGAATACAAAAAAAGATTCGGCTCATCCCTGGCACAGAGGCTTGGTGCCGACAGTGTAGACGGAATCTTTTCACAGTGGAAAAAAAATCGCCTGGCAAATGAAAAGCTCGTTGAAGGCGACAGAATCTTTTCGCTGAACAGGCGGGGAATCCTGCTTTTAAATAGGTTCCTGGAGGAATTCCTTGTATAGAATTATGCGCTCGCCAGTGGTATTTCAATTACGAATTCAGCTCCGCTTCCCGGCTCCGAGTTTACGCTTATGGACCAGCCGTGGGCCTTTACGATTGTCATGACAGTAGCAAGCCCGATTCCCATTCCTTCCTCCCGCCTTGAAGAACTAGCCCTGTAGAACATGTCAAAAATCTTTTCCTGATCTTCTTTTGCGATTCCGATTCCTGTGTCCCGGATTTTGAAGATGATTTTTTCGCCGTTTTCGTCACTGATGTCTTTTTCCCTGTAAGCCTCAATAAAAATCGAGTCGTTTTCGTTCGTATAGCGGAGGGCATTTGAAAAAAGATTTTCGAGAGTCCTTTGGAAGAGCATTTTGTCGAAAGGAACTTCGATATTTTCCTCGAGATTTATGCTTGCCTTTACATTGCGCTTAAAGATTCCGCCAGTTGTGACAGAGCTTTGTGCAAATTCCTTGAAAACTGGCGTTATGTTTTGCTTTTGAAGCTGCTGCTCCCATTTCGTCTGGTTCAGCTTTACGAAATTTATGAGCGTGTTAATCATCGTTTCCAGCTGTTCGATTTTTGAGCTGATGATTTTCAGGGTCTTTTTCATCTCCTCTTCATCATCGTAAAAACCGTCGCTCATTGCCTCCGTGTAGCCCTTGATTACTGCGACAGGAGTCCTTAAATCGTGGCTGATTCCCATAATGAATTTTGAGCGCCGCTCCTCGTTGTCCTTCAGTGTACGCCGCATTTTATCAAGATTCTCGGTAAGAGAAGTGATTTCATTCTGATTCCTTGTTTCTTTTTTGTCTTTGCTGTAATCAAGTTTTGTGTCCAGCTCACCCTCAGCGATTTTTTCTGTTTTTTTGCTTAAAACTGTGATTGAACGGGAAATTGTCTGTGAAATTGTGATGATAAAACAAATGCAGAAAAGCTCAAAGCCCACCAGAAAAATAAATAGAGCGCGAATCATCGTCGCCCAGCCGTCTTTTTTGTGCTTGTTTTCGCGGCTTGTGCGGCTAATGAAAATAATGTCCCGCTCCGTGTCTTCGAGAGGAGGGGAAACAAGCTGGTAAAAATAGTTATCGCTCGTCTCTTCCATAAATTTAAAAAAATCGTGCTTGTCGAGGCAGTCCTTGTCACAGAATCCGGGAATCGTTGAAAGCAGGACTGTTTCCATATTTTCTAGAATTATGAATTGCACGTTCGGCGGAAGGGTATGTAAAATTTGCTTGAAGACCGTTATGTCCCTTTTTGAAAGCGGGAGAGCCGACATTGAGCGAACTTGCTTGTAACCGTCAAGCAGCATCCGTTCAGGGCGAGAAAGATAATGAAATGAAACGAGTGCCGCCGCGGCGAGAATCGGAACTAAAATGACTCCGATAAGAAAAATGCGGAGCTGGGTCTTAATTTTCAAAAATATACCCCATTCCAAAAACAGTTTTTATGAAGTGCGGATCTGCCGGATTTGCCTCGATTTTTTTACGAAGACGCTGAATGTAAACGGCAACGGCCGTTACATCGCCAAAATCGCTTCCCCAGACATCCCTGTAAATTTTTTCTGGCGAAAGCTGCTCCCCTTCGTGTTTCGTGAGGTATTCCAGAACTTTGTATTCCTTGTTTGAGAGGGGAATTTTTTCGCTTCCTTTTTTTAGGACGCAGGAATTGAGCAGAAGCTTGTAGTCGCCGAAAGCGTAAAATTCTTCGGCCGCAGCGGAAATCTCTGAACCGCGGCGCAAATTGGCCTTTACTTTTGCTACTAGGACTCTTGGTGAGAATGGCTTGGTGACGAATTCGTCTGCCCCAAGCCCCAGGCCTTCGATAATGTCCTCGTCTCCGTCCCGTGCAGAAGAGATTATTACTGGAATTGCATTATTGAATTTTTCACGAAAAATCTTAAGGAATTCGAAGCCGCTCATTCCCGGCAGGTTTAAATCAAGAATTACAAGGTCTGGAGTCTCGGTCTTTAAAATTTCAAGCGCATCTTCGGCGTTCAAGGCCTTTAAAACCTGCATTCCTTCCTTTGAAAGGTACATTGAAACTAACTCTGACATCTCAGGAACATCTTCAATTAGTAAAATCTTTGTGCTCATTTGAAACCTCTACATAAATTACATAAATAATTTATCTAAAGTCCAAGAATTTCGCAAGGCAAAACTTAAAATCTAATAAAAAATTATAATTTTCCGATAATCAAAGAGAATAAGTGATAACTGAGAGAGACAGGTGATAATTTTTCCCTTTACACTTATAACCTATTACTTGTTACTTGTTATCTGTAAAAAATTCTCTTTAAATATTTTAGACTTTGCTATAAAATGATAAAATATTTAAAGTCTTTATCTTGTCAGGGTGGGGGATATGATACCTGTTACAAAATTAGACGGCACGATTTACTGGATAAATCCGCACATGATAGAAAGCATGGAGCAGAATCCTGACCTTACTATCACTTTTTTCTCCGGAAAAAAAATAGTGGTTAAGGATAAGCCTCAGGAAGTCATTGACCGCATCGTCACATATCGAAAAAAAATCGGCATTAACGCCCTTGAAATATAAAAAAGAATTGTAGGAGCAGAAAATGGATATAGCTACAATAATTGGTATTATCGGTGGTACGGTTGCCATCGGTCTCGGTGTCGTTACTTCAGGTGGTTCAATCGGTGGTATCATTGATATTCCGTCTGTGTTCGTAACGGTCGGTGGTTCTTATGCCGCTTTGTTCATCGTAGCACCGCTCAAACAGGCCCTGGGTTTGTTCAAGATTATGGGGCGGGCATTTAAGGTTCACACCTACAATGAGCAGACGCTGATTCAGAATATGGTCGCTCTTTCAGAGAAAGCTCGCCGTGAAGGTATCTTGGCTCTTGAAGAAGGTCTTGATGATTTGGACAGCCCTTTTATGAAGGAAGGTCTCCGAATGGTAGTCGACGGTACTGACGGTAATATCATCAGGGCAATTATGGAAAACGAAATGAGCGCGGCGGAAGGCCGGCACATGAGCTGGATTGGAGTTATCAACGCCTGGGCAGGTTACGGTCCTGGTTTCGGTATGTTGGGTACGGTTATCGGTCTTATTGGTATGTTGAACAACTTGGAAGATAAAAGCTCCCTCGGTCCTAACATGGCTGTCGCTTTGATTACGACTCTGTACGGTTCTATGCTTGCTAACTGGCTCGTAGCTCCTTTTGCAAATAAGCTTTCTGCTCAGAATGCGGCGGAAATGTCAACTATGGAAATGATTATCGAAGGTGTTCTTTCAATTCAGGCTGGTGACAACCCTCGAATTCTTGCATTAAAGCTTCTTACTTATGTAGATCCAAAAACTCGTAAGATTATTGAGCCTGAAGTCCTCAAAGACTAATTTTTAAAGGGTAGCGTAATGGCAAAAAAAGAAAAGAAGGAACCCGAAAAACCGTCAACCGCCTGGCAAGGTACTTATGGTGACATGATTACTCTTATGCTCTGCTTCTTCGTTATGTTGTATGACCCTAACGAGGTTGATACGGCGGCATTGGCTCAAATTCAAGAGTCCCTTCAGATTACGACCGAATCTATCGAAGCTCCTGTCACGAACGGCGGCCAGTCCCTTTCCCAGGGAAAACTCGCCGATTTAGGTAACAATGTTTCGTCTCTTCCTTCGGCAGAAAAGGGAACTTCTCTTTCCGTAGCAAAAAAGAAGGCTGTCAGCTTGTTCGCTCCTGAAGTAAAATCTGCAAAAATCACTCTTTCAAGTGACGAGCGGGGAGTCGTTATCTCTCTTGCCTCTGATGCTTTTTTTGAAGAGGGCAGCGCGCAGTTAAATATCGACGAAACTCGGGATATTCTCTTAAAATTGTCGAAATTCTTTCAAGATTCCGAGCTAAAAAACCGAAGATTTAGAATAGAGGGACATACAGATTCTACGCCAGTAGTGAATGCTCCCAACAGTGCAGAATATTATCCGTCAAACTGGGAGTTGTCTACTACCCGTGCGGCAAATGTTCTTCACTATTTGTCGGATTTCGGTGTCGATGAAAGTCAGTTCTCTCTTGCAGGCTATGCCGACACAAGGCCTATGTTTTCTAACGAAACAAAAGAAGGTCAGGCGTACAACCGCCGTGTTGACATCATAATTCTAGACGAAGGACATTTCTAAAATAAGGAGATAAATATGGCAGACGAAGATGAAGGAATGGGATTAGATGACGCTGGGGATGCAGGTGATGCTGCTCCTGCAAAAGGCGGAAAAGGTCTCCTTATTCCGGGACTTTTAAAATGGGTCGCAATTGGCTTAGCGGCAATCATTTTGATTGTTACCGTTGTCGTTATCACGATGAAGGTTGTTGGCGGAAATAATACGGGAACTGGCGCTGTCGTTCCTATGACCGAGGAATTCACCGGCTCTAAGGAAATCCTTGACTGGTATACATCTCTCGGTCTTCTTCAGACTCGCACAATGGAAGCAAATCCGGCTTCTGTGCGTGTTGATGTTGTTCTTGGTTACAAAAAAGAAGATAAGGCAACTTCTACTGAAATTACTCAGAGAACGGTTGAACTTAAAGACTTTTTACGCCGATACTTTACACAGAAGACAGCAGAGGAATTGCGCCCTCAGAACGAAGAAAACCTTAAAATCGAAATCCGAAATGCTATCAACGATACGATTTTGAGTTCTTCAAAGATTAAAGATGTTCGCTTTATGCAGCTGGATGTCATTCAGTCGAACTAAGGCGTTTTGTTAAAAATAAAAAAGGTGGGAAGACATGAACGAGGTTCTGTCACAGGATGAAATTGACCAGTTGCTTCAAGCCATCTCTTCTGGAGATTCAGGGGCAGATGATTTTAAACCGGTCAGTGATACGCGAAAAATTAAGATTTACGACTTCAAGCGTCCGGACAAGTTCTCAAAGGAACAAATCCGTACGGTGCAGATTATGCACGAGACTTTCGCGCGTCTTACAACTACAAGTCTCTCGGCTCAGTTGCGTTCTATGGTCCATGTCCATGTCGCTTCGGTAGACCAGCTCACTTACGAAGAGTTTGTCCGTTCTATTCCAACGCCTACAACTCTTGCCGTAATCAATATGGATCCTTTAAAAGGAAACGCTGTCCTTGAAATTGACCCTGCTATTACCTTCAGTGTTATTGACCGCTTGTTTGGTGGTACAGGCCAGGGGGCGAAGGTTAGCCGAGACTTAACCGACATTGAGCAGTCCGTAATGGAAGGCATCATCGTCCGAATCTTAGCGAATATGCGTGAGGCTTGGACTCAGGTTATAGACTTGCGTCCTCGCCTTGGTCAGATTGAGACAAATCCTCAGTTCGCTTCAATCGTCCCGCCTTCAGAAATGGTCGTTCTTGTAACATTGGAGACTAAAATCGGTGAAGAAGAAGGGATGATGAACTTCTGTATTCCTTACCTTACGATTGAGCCGATTGTCTCAAAACTTTCTTCTCAGTTCTGGTTCAGTTCTGTCAGAAGAAGCTCTACGACTCAGTATCTTGGCACACTCAAAGAAAAACTTTCTGATGTCAATATGGATGTAGTCGCAGAAATAGGCACTATAAACCTTCCGATTCGCGAGGTCTTGGCACTTCGTGCTGGCGATGTAGTGCGACTTACGACGGTCAGGGTAGGGGATCCTCTTACACTGAGTGTTGGAAACGAAAAGAAATTTTACTGTCAGCCAGGTGTCGTTGGCAAAAAGATGGCTGTTCAGGTTATTGGAAAAATAGATCAGAGCGAATCTGATGAATTCGAAGAATTATCAGTAGAAGGAGATGAATCTTATGAGTGATGGAACAATATCACAGAGCGAAATTGACGCTTTGCTAAGCGGTGTTGATGTTGGAGGTCTTTCATCAGGTCCATCTTCCAATGTAAATATCGACACTGCCACTTTGAAAAAATTTGCTGACGGCTTGAAAGACAAGGTTGCCTCAAATTTAAACGGAATGACAGACGGTTCTTTTGAAGTTGGTTCTCCAAGCGTTGAGTCAATGGACAGAGACCAGCTTTTGGCAAAACTTCCGGAAATGGTGGTTGCTGTTACTGCTGACTTTAATGCGGGCTTGAAGGGTGACCATCTTGTTTTGATGGCTCCTGAATTCGCTCAGAAAATCACGAGCCTTGTCAACAAAGAAGAGAATGCAGAGCTGGATGATATGGCTCTTTCTGTAATCGGTGAATTCGTTTCAACTCATACCGGCTCAGAAATTACAGATTTGAGTGCCATCGCAGGCCTTGCTTCCAACCCGCCTGAGGCTACTCATGTGCCGAAGCCGATGGTTCGCATTCCTCAGGGAACCTTCGCATTGTTCTCTTATCCGTTGACACTTGAAGGACAGAATTATACACTTTGGGAAGCAGTTTCGAGCGATGTAGCGGAAGGAATTGCAAAAGCTTTGGGCGGTGGAACTCCGGAGGCAGCTGGCGGAACTCTTAATGCCGCTGACATGGCTTCAATGGCAAACCTTGCCGGCGGACAGCAGCCAATGGGCGGAATGCAGATGGGGTCTTTCCAGCAGCCAATGATGGGAGGCACAATGCCAATGGGCGGTATGGGAATGCCTGGTATGCAAATGGGAGGTGGTATGCAGCCGATGATGGGAATGGGCGGAATGCCAATGGGTATGCCGAATGTTCAGTCGGTTCAGTATCCGAATCTTGCAGGCGGACCAACAACTCAGGAACAAGGAAATATCGGTCTTATCATGGATGTAAACATGGAAATGACCGTAGAGCTTGGACGAACCAAAAAACAAATCAAAGATATTTTGGGAATGGGCGAAGGTACAATCATTGAGCTTGACAAGCTCGCCGGTGAGCCTGTTGACATTCTCGTAAATCATAAGCCAATCGCTAAGGGCGAGGTTGTAGTTATCGACGAAAACTTCGGTGTTCGTGTAACTGAAATCCTTTCTCCAATGGAGCGGGTGAGCGACTTACGCTAAAGCTTTGAGGGACTAAAAAAATACCAAAAATCCACAGGCATCTGTCAAAAACTATTCGACAGATGCTTTTTTTTTTGTTATAATAAAACCTGATTTTATCGCACTCAATGCGGTAAAAGTGGGTGGGGAAAATGTTAAAAAAGTCTCAAAAATGCGTGTTTCGCAAGGCCTTTGTTCTTTGCGTTCTGTTTTTAAGTTTTAATCTGTCAGCTTTTGCTCAAGCAGACTCTGCTTTTAATCAGCAAAATCAAAATCTTGACTCTCAAACCCTGGCTTCTCAAAATCAGGGGGCGGGTCAGAATCAGGCTTCTCTTCCGTCTGAAACTCAAAACTGGAACTGGTCTTCTAATAGCTATGGCGAGGATCAGAGGCAGCCTTCAACCCTGGGGCTTTTCTTTAAAATGGTTTTTGCGCTCTTCGTCGTTGTCGCTCTGGCCTATCTTGCGCTTAGGATTTTAAAACGGACGACAAAACTTTCAAATTCAGATGACCCCTTTTTGCGCCATGTCTCCCATCTCTCCCTTTCTTCTAACCGTTCTGTCGATGTCGTTACGATTCTTGACCATGCCTATATCCTTGGAGTGAGTGACAATGCGGTAAATCTTGTGGGTGAAATTACTGACAAGGAGCTTGTTGATTCGATGAATCTTTATGCGGACAAAAATGACAACACGAAGCGGCCTCGGTCTTTTAACGATATTCTTTCAATTTTTATGCCGAATTCTAATCCGAATATGAAAAATCAGAATATTTACGGCTCTTCTTCTTTTAATGCTTCAGAGCTTCTTCGTCGCCAGCGTGAGCGTCTTAACGAAAATGAAAATGGGGGCGAGTAAAATGAAAAAAATGATTTCAATCGCTTTTCACAAATGGCTTCCTCGCCTCGTCCTTGCTTCCTTTCTCTCGATTTTCTGCCTTTTTCCTGTCACATCCCAGTCAAGGCAGAACCGGAACTTTCCGGGTGGCTCAACGAATGGGCGTACTGAAATGAGCGGCGATGTCCGTGGACTTGATTTTCCCAATATCGATGTGAATATTACCCGTCCAGAAAGCGGGCAGGAGGTTGCTTTTTCGGTTCAGCTTCTTCTTCTGCTTACGGTTCTTACGATTGCTCCGAGCATTTTAATTCTTACGACTTGTTTCCTTCGCTTTTCGATTGTCCTGGACTTCATTAAGCGGGCACTTTCCCTTCAGCAGGTCCCTCCCACATCAGTTTTGAACGGAATAGCCCTTTTTATGACGATTTTTGTAATGTTCCCGACTTTGCAGAATGTCTACAACAATGCTTTTAAGCCTCTTTCTGACGGTCAGATTGGAATTGAAGAAGCCTACAGGCAGGCAGAATCCCCGCTCAGAGATTTTATGCTTAATCAGACAGTTGAGAGGGCGAGTGACGGCTCTTTGCAGTCCCGCTATATTTCGGCTTTTTTGAGCATGGCGAATTTACCTTCGCCTGAAGGACCGGAGGATATCCCGACTTATGTTATCGTTCCGGCATATATTCTTCACGAGCTTACCGTGGCATTTAAAATTGGTATCTTCTTGTATATTCCCTTTATCGTAATAGATATGGTGGTGGCCAGCATCCTCATGAGTATGGGTATGATGATGCTTCCTCCGGTTCAGATTTCCATGCCCTTTAAGCTGATGCTCTTCGTAATGGTAGACGGCTGGGGGCTTTTAACGCAGCAGTTATTTTTGGGGGTTCTTAAATAATGTCAGTTGGAATGATTGTCGGTCTTATGCGAGGGGCTGTTTTTCAGGTTTTTATTTTGTGTGCCCCTGTTCTTGGTGCGGCTCTTATAATCGGTTTGATTGTGGCTATTTTTCAGGCGACGACTTCGATTCAAGAGCAGACTCTTACATTCTTGCCGAAGATGCTGGTTATTCTCGCGGTTTTAGCCTTAATCGGTGGCTGGATGTTCAATATGATGGGAAGCTACGCCGCTAACTTGTTCAGTCAGATACAGAATTTGTAGTCTGTTCTTAAAATATGCTAGACAGAATATTATTAAATGCTCCGGTTTTTCTTCTCGTGGCTGTGAGGTGCTTTGCCCTCGTGATGACATTGCCGCTTTTTTCGATTCGGAATGTCTCACGGATTGCGAAAGTCGCTCTTACGGGCTATATGGCTTATCTTCTGTTCTCCCGCGTAAATTTTTCAATTTATGAGCCTTTTATCGCTTCTGACGGCTCTCTTTCTCTTTCTTATGTGGCTCTTTTAGTCGGGGAAGGTCTGATTGGAATTTTAACGGGCTTTTATGTTACTATGATTTTCGCGGCCTTCAGCTCTGCGGGGCAGTTTTTCGCTTTTCAGATGGGATTTTCTGCAAGCGAGGTTTATGACGCTTTAAGTCAGGTCGAAAATCCTCTTATGGGCCAGTTTTTTAATCTTGTCGCAATGCTGATTTTCTTGCAGAGTGACTGGGCTGTCTATCTTTTTTCCAGGGCCTTAGTCTCAAGCTTTGATTCTTTAAACGCCTTGAACCTTGTTCTTGCCCGTGAGGATATGATTCACTTCCTTTTGAGCGGACTTACTAAGCTTTTTCTTGACGCGTTTGTGATTTCGCTTCCGATTATGGGAACTCTTCTTCTGATTTCCGTTACGATGGGAATCCTTTCAAAGGCCGCCCCCCAGATGAATTTGATGAGCGAAGGCTTTCCGATTATGATTCTTGTCTCGTTCTTTATCATCTGGTCTCTCTTCCCTCAAATTTCAGAATTTTTCGTTCATTCATTTGAGGGTGGATTCAGGGCGCTTCAGGCTCTTTTTAATTCTGTGAATTAGCACTCGTGTGCCACTTCCAGTTTACGACTTCTGGCAAATCCTCTCCAAACTCGGAAATGTGCTGCTTATGAGCGACTAAAGTATCGTTCATTTGCTGAACCAAGTGGCTCGATTTGTTTCCGAGCTGCGGAAGGTACTGCAATGCGGCTTTTACCAAATCGAAGCGGTCTATTTTGTTCTGAACGCGCATATCGAATGGAGTCGTAATGGTTCCTTCCTCATGATAACCGTAAACATGAAGATTTCGGTTTTCCCGCTGATAAGTGAGCTCGTGAACAAGCTTCGGATAACCGTGGAAAGCGAAAATAATCGGCTTATCCTTCGTGAAGATTGCGTTATATTCCGTTTCGCTAAGTCCGTGGGGGTGCTGATGGTCACTCTGGAGTTTCATAAGATCCACGACATTTACGAATCGGATTTTGAGCTCAGGAATGTTGTCACGCAAAATTGTAGTCGCTGCCAAGGCTTCGAGGGTAGGTGTGTCACCGCAGCAAGCCATAACTACATCCGGCTCTTGTCCCTGGTCATTTGAAGCCCAGTCCCAAATACCGATTCCCTGAGTACAGTGCTTTACGGCCTGATCCATAGTGAGCCACTGATAACTCGGGTGCTTTGAGGCGACAATTACATTCACATAATTCTTGCTCTTGATACAGTGGTCAAATGTCGAAAGAAGGCAGTTTGTGTCAGGCGGCAAGTACATGCGGACGACATCTGCCTTTTTGTTTGAGATGTGGTCAAGGAAGCCCGGATCCTGGTGTGTAAAGCCGTTGTGGTCCTGCTGCCACACATTTGATGTGAGAATTAAGTTAAGGGAAGCAATTGGGCTTCTCCATTTGAGCTGGGAACAGACCTTAAGCCATTTTGCGTGCTGGCTGGCCATTGAGTCGATGATTCTGATAAAGGCCTCGTAGCTTGCGAAGAATCCGTGTCGTCCGGTCAATAGGTAGCCTTCGAGCCAGCCTTCACACATGTGTTCGCTCAAATATGAGTCCATAATTCGTCCGTTGTGGGCGAGCTTGTCGTCTGTGTCAAGAATTTCGCCGTTGAAATCTCGGTTTGTTGCTTCAAATGCGGCATAAAGCCGGTTTGACATTGATTCATCAGGCCCGAAAATACGGAAGTTTTTGTTGTCTTCGTTGAGACGGAAAAGGTCACGGACATAATTTCCCAGCTCTTTCATATCCTGTGCCTTTATGCTGCCTGGAACCTTAAAGTCAAGGGCATATTTTTTGAAATCTGGAGTGCGAAGGTCTTTTAAAAGCTTTCCGCCGTTTGCGTGCGGGTTTGCCGAAATTCTGTGCTCGCCCTTTGGGGCAATTGCGGCAATTTCTGGCTTTAATCGGTAATTTTCATCAAAAAGCTCGTCTGGATTGTAAGATTTAAGCCATGCTTCAAGCTCTTTCAAGTGCTTCTCTTCGTTTGGATCCGGCTTTGTAAGGTCAATCGGCACCTGATGTGCTCGGAATGAGTTTTCGATTGGAAGCCCGTCGTCGTTGAATTTTGGACCCGTCCAGCCCTTTGGCGTGCGCAGGACAATCATCGGCCAGAAAGGGCGCTCTGTTTTTCCGTTGACCCTCGCATCCTTTTGGATTTTCTTGATTTTTTCGATACATCGGTCAATGGCTGCTGCCATTTCGTGATGAACATCCATGTGATTTGAGCTTGGTGTTGCCTCTACGAAAATCGGCTCCCAGCCGCAGCCATGGAAGAAGCTTCGCACTTCGCTCTTTGAGATTCGCGCAAAAACAGTAGGATTTGAGATTTTGTAACCGTTTAAGTGAAGAATTGGAAGAACCGCGCCGTCTGTAACAGGATTCAAGAATTTATTTGAGTGCCATGCGGTGGCGAGAGGACCTGTTTCTGCCTCACCGTCGCCTACGATACAGGTCGTGATTAAATCTGGATTATCAAAAACAGAGCCGAATGCGTGCGCAATTGAATATCCCAATTCACCGCCTTCGTTGATTGAGCCTGGTGTTTCCGGTGCGACATGGCTTGAAATGCCGCCAGGAAAAGAGAACTGCTTGCAAAGCCGGCTCATTCCTTCTTCATCCAGGCTTACATTCGGATAGATTTCTGAGTAGTGTCCTTCGAGATAGGAGTTTGCTACGAAGAAGTTGCCTCCGTGGCCAGGGCCTGAAATAAGAATCATATCGAGGTTGTATTTTGTGATTGCACGATTTAAGTGAGCGTAAACAAAGTTCTGCCCTGGAACAGTTCCCCAGTGGCCGACGATTTTTGTCTTGACTTGCTCCCGTTTGAGAGGCTTTCTTAAAAGCGGATTTTCTTTCATGTAAAGCTGGGCCGCAGCAAGATAGTTTGTGGCGCGCCAGTACTGATCAAGTCTTTTGAAGTATTCCTCTGAATCTTCAATTTTTTTTGGTTTCTTAGACATTTTTTTTTCTCCTTTGTGTCTTTTTTTTCTTGTTTTAACCTAGTATGTTTTTGATTTTAAGAATTTTTCTCTTTTAAATCAAGTAAAAAATTGCGAATAAACTTAAAAATGTACTTTTTTCATATTGAAAAAGGGGTAAAAGTGTAATTATAACAGAAAATTATATTTATAAACTCTTAATTTTTACTTTTTTGATTTTTAATGTATGCGTCTTTACAGTCAGTATGAGATTTTATTTAAAATAAAAAAACTCCAGCCTGACGGCTGGAGTAGTCCTTTTTAGGATAATCTGCTTTAGAACAAACGGCGGGCTTCTACATAGAAGCGCTTTTCGCTTGCTTCACCCATACTGAATGATTTTCTTGGAAGCGGCCCTCGTCCGTTTATGGTCTGGAAGAAGGAGTCCTTTGCGATAGGTGGAAGCAATATCGAAACATTGCCTTCTTTTTTTCCAAGAGAAACCACATCCTCTGTTCCGTGAATGTAGTCGATGTCTGTTTTCGGATTCTTTGAATTTGCCGACAGGTATTCATCAAGAACAGGCTGCAATGCGGCGATTGCCAAGTCCGTGATTGAAGTTTCGAGCACGCAAAGCTTTTCTTCGCCTCCGGTTTTCGCAATGAAGCCGTATCGCGCTCCCTTTGCCTTTTTATCAGAAACAAAAGCTTCAAGTTCTTTTTCGCTTTCAAAGTTCTTCAGGCTTCCTCCCAGCTTTTCTTCGATGAACAAAATAAGCTTTCCTGCGTCCTGATTGAAAATTGTCCTGTGAATCGGCTCAAAGGTTAAGCCTTCATCATAGATGTTTACGATTTCGACCAGAGCGTAGCGGACAGGGGAGAGTGCTTTTTCGCTTTCTGAAAGGGATTTTTTGTGCTCGTCCCAGACTGCTTTTGCCGTCGCAAGGGAGTGATTTCCGTCGCCGACAGCAAAAAGGAATGTGTCGCCGTTTTTGTCAGTTCCGTTTTTGAAAAGAGTTGAAAGCGCGTTTTCAAGCCTGCTTTCTGCCTCGCTTCCGCTTACGCTCCAGCCCGTGATGTGGCCTGAATTAAGCATTAAAGGACCGTTATAAAGAGGCTCTTGTTTTTTTGCAAGCGCGCCCGCTCCTCCGACAAGCAAATCTTTTTCATCGTTTGCGAGAAGCATGATGTGGGGAAGCTCAAGGCTCGCTCCCTTTCGGATTTTCATTCTTGGGGGAATCCTCTCAGGAACGGTAGCTTCCGTTGCCCGGATAAGAGCCTTGCTGTCTGCCTTCCATTCGTATTTTTCAAGGTCAACTGCCAGGACAAGGCCTTTTCTGATTCTTCCGTATTCAGTTTTTCGCTCGATGTAAACACATTCTTCCTGGCTTGAAAAAAGGCCTGAATCGAGATATTTTTTCATGCTCTCGTGGATTTTTTTGATTCTTTCTTCACCGTCATTATCGTTTAAATAGACTTC
>FLNY01005028.1_pt1 | contig 21904 bp, 10 predicted proteins | sample 1140381 | NCBI WGS metagenome assembly FLNY01 (sample SAMEA3878172, study PRJEB12797) | bioreactor metagenome | biome: Moose rumen | place: Sweden | collected 2011-10
GATGTCATGCACACCGAACGGTTCACCGTGGCCGACGGTCTCAGCCACCGCATCGTCTCCAGCATCGAACAGGATTCAGCGGGAGTGATTTGGATGGCAACATGGAACGGCATCTGCCGCTGGGATTCCGCCGGAGGATTCCAAACCGTCAACCAAACAGCCGACGGACAGAAAATCGGACGGCTCCTCCTCGTCATGCCCGTGCCTGGCGGGAAACTCTGGTGCCTGTGGCAGAACAGGAACCAAGCTGCACTCTTCGACCCAGGCACCCTCGAAATGACACCCGCCGGAGATATCCCCTACCGACGGGGAGGCACACGTCCATATATCCTCTCTCTCGACTCCACCGGCCTTCTCATCTCACGCCAAGCCTCGGCAGGCAGGACAAGAGGCCCCTCCCCCCTTCCCTTTAGGGAGGGGCTGGGGGTAGGCTGGGAGGGGCTGGGGGTAGGCTCCCAATACTTCATTCCCTACCCCGAGGGGCACCATGCCGACCCAGACAACCGCATCGTAGCCCTCCTCGACCGCGAGGGACGGCTGTGGATCAATTGGGACGATGCCCTTTGGCGCATCACCTTCACTCCGGCAGTGTTTACCCACGAGACGCACATTTCGGGCCCCATCTCCCCCTCTTTTGGCAACGAAATCAGAGCCATCCGCTGCACATCCGGCGGGGATTTGCTGCTTGCCTCCAAAAACGACCGTCTCTATCTCTACCGTCCCTCGGGAGAATTTCTCGGGCAGGTGTCCGCTCCGAAGATTTACAACATACTCGATGACGGCAACAACCTGTGGCTGGCCTCCAAGGGGCAGGGGCTTTTCCGGGGCCGCCTCCAAGGCGATTCGATAGCGATAACACGTTGTCGGATGTCCGTAGCCGAGGGGACGGCACCCCTACTTCTCTACGACCTCTTCATTCAGGACAGCACCCTGTGGTGTGCCTCATGGGGGCAGGGGCTCTTCCGGGCACCACTCCCTGCCCCGGGATGCGATGAGGTGACCCTCACCCACTGTCCGTTGTCGCCCGAAGAAAAGCTCCGCATTCGCCGCCTCGTGCCCCTCCCCGACAAAAGAATTGCCGTCTGTGCCGCCTCCGGTCTCTTCCTCTACAATCCCGCCACAGGCACCACATCCCGAGCCGGGAGCGAAGACGTCAGCGACCTTTGTAGCCTCAACGACACCCTTACTCTCGTCTCCACGATGGGTACCGGCCTGTGGCGTCTCACCTCCGACACCACGCTCGTTCCCTTCCAGATGGACAGTTTGCCCGACCTCATCCTCTCGATGTGCCGTCGTGGCGAGGAGGTGTGGTTCGCGTGCGATAACGCCCTCGTCACTTGGCGGCCCAGCTACCGGCCCCGCCTGCTCGACAGCCGATTCTGGGGAGAGATGCTCAATTTCAGCGAAGCCTCTCCCGCTCTTACCCCCCGGGGAGAGATGCAGTTTGCCACCACACGCGGACACCTCATCCTGCAGCCCGATTTGTTGCCCCCGTTGCAACCACAGGATGTTCCGACGGACGGGGCAGCTGCGCCCGTAGGCTGGATCCTCGCCTTTGCCTTTGTGGTCGCAAGCGGCACCCTACTCCTGGTGGCCGGTCAAAGGTCAAAGGTCAAAGGCGCTCAACCGCGAACCGACCTTAGACCTTTGACCTTAGACCCATCCCTACTCCCTTCCCTTCAGGGGAGGGCTGGGGAGAGGCTGAACGATTCCCCGTTCCGCACGCGGTTGCTCGCCCTCATCGAAGCCCGTTACCATGAATCCGGCCTGAACACCGACATCATGGCCCAAGAAATGGCCATGAGCCGTACCGCACTCTTCGAGCGCGTAAGGATGGAGTTCGACACCACACCTGCAGCGCTCCTCCTCAGCGCCCGCATCGCCCACGCGACGGAGATGCTCAAATCAGGCGATCGCCCCGTGGGCGAAATTGCGGTTCTCTGCGGTTTTTCGGATGCCAAATATTTCTCGAAAGTATATAAAAAACAAACCGGAAAGAGTCCGAGCCTCCTCCTCCCCCCCCCCACAGTCTAAGGTCTAAGGTCAAAGTTATTAACGGGGACGAAAACGGGGACAAGGTTCAGGGTTCAGGGTTCAAGGGTTCACGGTTAAGGGTTAAGGGTTATTAGTCGCCCCTTGAATCCTTGAACCATGAACCCTTAAGCATGCATCATGCATCCCCCTGCAGGGAGAGGCTGTTGAAAGAAAGGATAAAATTACCTAAAAACAGGTATTGCAAAAGGGGGGGAAATACGCTATCTTTGCAGCCGAAAATTGAAAAGATGAATTGTCTGAAGCACATAATAAAGACGTTGCTGTGGCTGTGGGTCTCCACAACAACAGCACAAGTCAAGTTCAGCGGAAAGGTGACGGACGGGGCGACAGGAGAACCCCTTCCGGGTGCTGTGATTGTCTCGACCACAAGAGCGAGCCGCGGTGTTTCGGCAGACCAAAACGGCATGTTCCAAATCGAAAGGGATGCGACCTGGGGCGACTCGGTGGCGGTTTCTTTTGTGGGCTACGAAACTCGGAGGTTTGCACTGGGGACGGCAGGAGGCTCTGTGGATTTCCAGTTGAAAGAACAGAGCACACGACTCCGGAACGTGGTAGTGACCGCAACGGAAAGTCATTCGATGACCTCGTCGTCGGTGATTCAGAAAAAGGCGATGGAGCACCTACAGCCCTCGTCGTTTGCCGACGTGCTGGAGCTGGTTCCGGGCGGCATGGCCCACGACCCTGTGCTGACGACACCCAACCGGATAGCCCTCCGCGAAGCCGGTATCAGTTCGTCGAACTACAACACCTCCTCGCTGGGCACAAGTTTCCTGATAGACGGAGCCCCGATATCGACGAATGCCAACATGCAGTTCATGAACGGAGCATGGGACTCACAAACGACGAGCCGTGACATGACGAATGCGGGAGTCGATATGCGCACCATTCCGACCGATGACGTGGAAAGCATCGAGATAGTGAGAGGCATCCCCTCGGCAGAATACGGAGACCTGACATCAGGTCTTATAAAAATCAAACGCAAAAAGGGCGGCAACGACATCCGGGCCCGATTCAAAGCCGACATGGAGAGCAAACTGTTCTATGTGTCGAAGGGCGTGGAATGGAGCAAGAAGAAGTGGACACTCAACCTAAGTGCAGACTGGCTGGATGCCAAAGCGGATCCGAGAAACCTGCTGGAGACCTACCAACGCCTGACCTTCTCGGCCAGAGCGGGCCACAGTTTCACACGCAGGAACATGGACTACCGCTTCGATTTGAATCTGGACTACACGGGGTCGTTCGATGACGACAAAATAGACCCCGAACTGAACTACGGAGGCGTGGACCGATACGAATCGGACTACCACCGATGGGCTGCATCTTTCACCATGAATGCCGACAACCGCAAGCCGGGAGCCTGGTGGAAAGGATGGGATGCCACACTGTCGCTCAGTTATGAGAAAAACACGCTGTTCCGCCAGAGACTGGTGCAGGCCGACATCATGACCCCCGCAGCCACCACGCAGAGGGAGGGCGAAAGCGAGGCTCTGTTTATCAGTCCCGTGAAATATACCGGACAGCACACGGTGGACGGACGCCCGTTGTCGGCCTTCGCAAAGATACAGACCGTCTGGCATTTCCCCGTGAACAAAGTCAACGCCCTCAACCGACTGAAAGCCGGTGTGAACTGGCAGATGGACAAAAACTGGGGGGACGGCCAAATCTTCGACCCGCTGCATCCCCTCTACACCGGCATTTCGGCTCGACAGAGGAAATACAGTGATGTGCCTGCCGAAAATCAGCTGTCGGAGTACATCGAGGAAGATTTCAACTATCCCTTCGGTCTTCACCGCCTGAGCATCGAAGCGGGACTGCGCGGGTCCATGATGCCGGGCCTGAACAGCAAGTATGCCCTTGCCGGCAAATACTATCTGGATCCGCGCGTGAATGTGGGATGGCATTTTGCCCCCTTCAAATGGGCCGACCAGAACGTCAACATCCTGCTCTCGGCCTCATGGGGCGTGCATACCAAATTCCCGACCATCGACCAGCTCTATCCCGAGCTGCTCTACATCGACATGACGGAGTTCAGCTACTATCACGTAAACCCCAACTACAGGACCCTGTGGCTGATGACCTACGTCAAGGACCCGACCAATCACGACCTGCGTGCAGCCCGCAACCACAAGTACGAACTGCACACCGACTGGAGCTGGAACGGATACCGACTGACCGTGACACTGTTTCGCGAAGACATGAAGAGCGGCTTCCGACAGATGGCGGAATATTCACCTTATATATATAAAAGGTATGACACCTCGGTCATCGACGGCACCACCCTCACCTCGAAACCCGTGCCGGCAGACCTGCCCTACGAGGAAGTGACAGCCCTGCGCGGACTGTACAGCACCGAGAACGGCTCGCGCACGCTCAAGAAAGGTGTGGAATACACCTTCTCAACACGGAGATGGAAAACCATCAACACCCGTCTGACAGTGACCGGCGCATGGTTCAAAACCGAATATGAAAACTCGCGCGACGTGCAGGAGAAGACATCGCAGCGCGTGGGAGGCAAGGAATTGGAACTTGTGGGGTTCTACAGCGACAACGAGGGCTACCTGCGCGAAATGTGGAACACCAATTTCACCTTCGATACAGACATCCCACGTCTCGACCTCGGATTCTCCCTCTCTGCCCAGTGTATGTGGCAGACCGCCTCGCAGAACCGTTCGAAAAGCAAATACCCCACGCGGTATATGGACGAGACTGGCACCATCCGCGCGTGGCAGGACAGCTACGCCACCGAAGTGCCGCTCATGTACCTGGTTCGCAACTACAACAACTCGCTCGAAGAGCGTCAGACGGTGCCTTTCTACATGAACCTCAACCTGAAGGCCACCAAGTCGCTCTTTGACCGGCACCTGATGATAGCTCTCTTTGTCAACAAGCTCATCGATGCCCATCCGGACTACACGCGCAACAATTACACGATACGCCGGTATGTGACCCCCTATTTCGGTCTTGAAATCAATTTGAAACTGTAATGAAACCTCTTATATATATAATAATGTGTATCGCTGCCGCCGTGATGACAAACGGCTGTGCCGACGAATACAGCGACTACTACACCTCAGCCGAGGTGAATATAGTGGCCGGCGACACCGTGAGCATTCTCCAAATGCAGGGCACCTGTACCGTGACCTGCCTCTCGAACGAGATGTCGTGGCAGTCATCAACGTGGAACGGAACAACGGCCTCGTTCGAACGCCTGATGCGAGGCCCATACAGCATTCTGGTGACCGGTACCGCAGCCATTTCGGTCAACGGCGGTGCCCGCGAAGTACATTCCTTCCGGGCCTCGTCGAGTTATACAGAATTTCTGGACCATCCCTCTTCGGTTGATCTCCCAATGCATTTGCTCCAATGAAACATATCCTTTCTGTTCTGGCTCTCGATTTGGCATGCACCATGGTCTGCGTCTCCGTCCGGGCACAGACCGACACCACGCTGGCCCGCCTGAGTGAACACCGTTCCCTCCGGGCAGCGACGGACGCTACACGGCGCACCAATCCGGCGCTGCGCTGGGAACAATACGGCTCGAACCTCCTCGAGGTGGCCGCCTATTATGATGCCCGAGGCGAGAAAGACGCTTTTGTAATGCAGGAAGGCAAGAGTCAGTGGGCCGTGGGCGGCAAAGTCGATAGCTACTGGCAATTGGGCAGTAAAAATGTCGTCTGGGGCGGCGCATCCTACCAACAGGGAGGACGCAAAGAGGTGGAGTGGAACTCGTCAAGTGACTTCCGGACCGTTTATCCGTATGTGCTGGCCGACACTTTGGGTGGCGACATGGACGGTGAACGCTACACTTTCTACGGCGGATGTGCCACCCGTCTCGGAGACTGGACCGTAGGCGAGGAACTCTCCTTCCGCGCCGAACACGAATGGAGAACCTACGACCCCCGTCCGCGAGGCATCGTAACCGACCTGACGGCCCGTCTGGGAGCCTCCTGTGACTGGCATGACTACCGTTGGGCCGTAGGAGCCGGACTCCATTTCTACAAGCAGACCAACGATGTGGATTTCTACCGCGAGGCGGGTGTCGTTCCCGAATACCAAATGACGGGGTTGGGTGACGATTACGAACGATTCAAGGGGAACAACACTTCGGCCTACTACAAAGCCCTCGGATGGGAAGCCTGCGTGACGGTGATGCCTGCCGACGGAAATGGAGCCTGGTTCTCGGGCAAAATCGCACTGACACCCTACAAACGGATGCTCACCACTCTCAACGCCCTCCCCCTATCGAAGCTCAACGTGTGGAACTACAGCGCCTCGGCAGGTTGGATGGCTCCCTCTGGCCGGTGGTATGCTTGGGCTGGAATGGCACTGGAACGCCGTCTCGGCAACGAGCTCATAGCCGGGTCGTCATCCTCGACAGAATACAAAGAGAGGGGCTATCTGACAATGTACCGCAACCACCTGCTACGCACGTATGCCGTCGGAGGATGGAACCTCTCCGATTGGGAGTTGCGAGCCGAAGCCGGCTGGCAGGACTACCAGGCGACCTACGAATTTCCGACCCGCGAAATGACGTTTTCCAAAGTTTATGGCCGACTCGATGTGCAGTGGCACAAAGAACTGAAGGAACGTACCCTGTTGACCCTTCGCGGGAATGCATCCTTGTGGCACAATGTGGACGATGCTGTGCAGATGCCTTACGCCCTGATGGACGAGGCGCGCGCCAAGATGGTACAACAGTGCGTCCTCATGGTCCAAAACTCTTATCTCACAGCCGGCGGCGGACTCCGATTGGACTGGCTCCCCCGATGGAAAGCATCCTTCGGTATATTCTTCGACATCGACGGAGGCTATCGCGGAAACGACGAGACCTCGGGCTACGAAGTCCATACCTCGGCAGGACTTTTCTTTTAAAGATTTTCATAAAACAACATTAATTAATCCATTAAAAAAACAAAAGAATGAAGAATTCAAAACTCCTTCTCGTAGCCGCTTTGGCTACTTTCGCCGGTTTCGCTTCGTGCAGCGATGACGATTCCGAAACACCCGTCAACGACCTTAAGGTCACCGTAACCATGCCCCTCACCATTCAGGATGCCCAGCTTGTGAGCGGTACTTTGACAGCCACCAATCAGGCAACCTCCAAGGTTTACAGTCAGGACACCATCGTGAGCAACTCGCTGACCCTGCGGAGCCTCCCCGTGGGCGTTTACTCTCTCGTCTTCGAAGGCCGCGTGCAGTACACGATTGCTTCGGGAGAGAAGACATACGCCTCTGTCAAGCAGACCATGGACAACTACGCTGTCACCCAATCGGCTACAAATGTGGCCAACACCGAGACGCTGGCTCTCGAAATCTACAACGCCAAAGAAGGTCTGCTCCTCACCGAAATTTTCTTCACGGGCACAACCACGCCTGAGGGAAAGCAGTACTCCGACGACCAATACTTCAAGGTGGGAAACAACAGCGACGACACGCTCTACCTCGACGGTGTGGCCTTCGTGGAGTCGAAGTTCTTGACGGTCGATAAGCAGGACTACACCCCGGACCTGATGGCCGACGCATTGAGCATCGATGCAATCTATGTTTTCCCCGGAAACGGTCAGGACTACCCCATCGCCCCCGGTGAAGAGAAACTTGTCGCCATCAATGCCATCGACCACACCGAGGCCAATCCAAACTCCTTCGACCTAACCGTAGCCGATTTCGAAATCTATGACGAGTCTTCCGACCCCAACATCACCGACACCGACGACCAGAATGTGACAAACATGATTAACTGGTATGACTACAGCTCCACCTATTTCTTTATGCACAACCGCGGATTCAAGGCATACGCCCTTGTCAAGCCCGAGGTAAAGACGCAGGAGGAGTTCCTTGCCGGATATTACTATGAATACACTTACGTATTCCGCTTCGGCGAATATGCCTTCGATATGGACGGCGACGCCTACTTCATCCCCAACACATGGGTGATTGACGCGGTGAATCTCTCGGTTGCCGACTCATACGAGTGGCAGGTGACGAGCGAGACGCTTGATGCCGGATGGGCGCACTGCGGCGAGGTCGATCACGACCAGAATCGCTACAACAAGAGCGTAATTCGCAAGAAGTCAGGCAACAAGTGGCTGGACACCAACAACTCCACCAACGACTTCGAGTCCGATGCCAAAGCCTCGATGCTCAAATAACAGGCTGAAACTTTAAACCTGTCCCCGTCCCCGCCCCCCTACTCCCTTCCCTTCAGGGGAGGTCTAAGGTCTAAGGTCGGTTTAACAGTCTAAGGTCTAAGGTCGGTTTAACAGTCTAAGGTCTAAGGTCGGTTCACGGTTGAGCGCCTTTGACCTTTGACCTTTGACCGTCCTTCAGGACTTAGAGCGCCTTTGACCTTTGACTTTTGACCGTCCTTCAGGACGCAGTAGCCTTTGACCGTCCTTCAGGGAGGGTGCTGGGGGTAGGCTTTCCCCGTTAATAATAAACACAATGATAAAAAAACTCTTGGTCCTCACCCTCCTCGCTGTGAGCACCATGGCCTCCGCCCAACAGCTCCCCACCGACCCTGCGGTGCGCCGGGGCAAACTTAAGAACGGATTGACCTACTACATCCGTTACAACAACCAGACTCCCAACATCGGTGAGTTCTACATCGCTCAACGTGTGGGTGCCATTCTCGAAGAACCCCGCCAGCGCGGCCTCGCCCACTTCCTAGAACACATGGCCTTCAACGGAACCCGGCACTTCCCAGGAAAACCCGGACCCGACCTCAGAGCCTGGTGCGAGAGCAAGGGTATCAAGTTCGGCGCAAACCTCAACGCCTACACCTCCGTCGATGAAACCGTATATAACATATCATCCGCTCCCGTCAACCGACCCGGTGTGGTCGATACCTGTCTCCTCATTCTCTGCGACTGGAGCAACAACCTCCTCCTCCAGGACGACGAGATAGACAAAGAACGTGGTGTCATTCACGAAGAGTGGCGCACCCGCCGTTCCGGCATGGCAATGATGCGTCTCATGGAGGATGCTCAGCCCGTCATTTATGCCGGTTCAAAGTACGCCGACTGCATGCCCATCGGCTCGATGGATGTGGTCGATAACTTCCCATATCAAGATCTGCGCGACTATTACGCGAAGTGGTACCGCCCCGACCTGCAGGGCATCATCGTTGTCGGCGATGTCGATGTGGAGCATGTCGAGCAGAAAATTGTCGAGATGTTCGACTCCATCCCCATGCCCCGAAACGCAGCCCGCCGTATCTGGTACCCTGTGCCCGACAACAGGAAGATGATAGTGCACTCGGCCGTCGATGACGAACAGCCTGCCGTTATCTTCACTCTCTACCAGAAACGCGAAGCCACACCCCGCGACAAACGCAACACCCTTGCCGAGTTCAAGTCCGAAATGTTGGGCAGAATGGTCCGGATGATGATTAACGACCGTCTGTCCGAAATTGCCAAGCAGCCAAATCCCCCGTTTATATCCGGCTCTGTGCGCGACGGCGCTTTCTTCCTCGCCGCAACCAAGGACGCTTTCTCGGGCGGTGGAACCCTCCACCAGGACTCCGTGCTGCGTGGCATAGAGGTCATCGTCGGCGAAATGGAACGGGCTCGCCAAAACGGATTCACCCAGTCTGAACTCGACCGCCAGATCGCCGAACAACTCCGATGGGCCGAGAATGACTATGCCGAACGCAACAAACGCCCCAACAAACACTTCGTGTCTCAATGCCTCCGCAACTTCACCGACAACAAGCCCCTCATGTCGGCGGAACAGGAACTCGACATCGTCCGCAAACTCCTCAAGGAAATAACGCTCAAGGATGTCAACCGCGCTGCCCGCGACATGATAACCGACCGCAATCAGGTCGTTACCATCTACGGCCCCGCACGCAACGGATACCAATTGCCGGACAAGGATGCCATCGAAAGAACCATTCTCTATGCTCAGAAGAAAAAATATAATCCTTACCACGAAAAAGAACTCCCCCACTCCCTCCTCTCCTCCCTCCCCGAGGCCGGAAGGATTGTGGCCGAGAATGAGGGACCTTTCGGCTACAAACAGTGGACTCTCTCCAACGGCATGAACCTCTGGCTCAAGAACACCGACTTCGAAGCCGATGCTCTCAATCTCTCCCTCTTCTCCAAGGGCGGTCAGTCTTACTACGGGCTTCAGGATATGCCCTCCTTGGCCTATCTCTCTGCTGTCGTACGCGGCTCCGGCGTGGGCGACTTCGATGCCGAAACGCTCGACAAGATGCTCACCGGCAAGACCGTTTCCCTGCGTCCGTTCGTTTCCGCACAGACCGAAGGTATGGATGGATACTGCGTCAGAAAAGATGCTCCCACCCTCTTCCAGCTCCTGTATCTCTACTTCACCGCCCCCCGCAAGGATGCCGACTACTTTGCCAATCTCATGCAAAAACAGGCCTCTTTCCTCAAGAACCGCGATGCAAGCCCCAAGGTCGCCTACAGCGACTCCGTCAACGCCATTCTCTACGGTTACAACCCCCGTCTCGAACCCGTCCGTCTCGAAGATTTGCCTAAGGTCAACCTTGACCGCATCTTCGAAATTTACAGCCAGCGGTTCAGCGATGCCGCCGATTTCAACGTCATTCTCACCGGTACCATCGACGAGGATGCCCTGCGACCCCTCGTTTGCCAATATCTCGCCAGCCTGCCTTCGCGTCTGCACGTCGCCAACGGCGACTTCTCCTACTCCGGCGAACCCGTTCTCGACACCCATACCGACGTCGTGCCCGGAACTCTCACCCGCCGATTCGGCAAAGCCATGAAAACCCCTTCCACTCGTTGTTCCATCTACTACCATGCACCCCTGCAACACAACGCCTGGAACGACCTCCGCATCGATGCTCTCGCCCAGATTATGCGCATCATCTATACCGAGAAAGTGCGCGAGGAACAGGGCGGTACCTATGGCGTCTCCGTCTCCGGCGCCATTTACAAGTACCCCAAAGAAGAAGGTATCCTCAAGATAAGCTTCGAAACCGACCCCGACAAGTTCGACCGCCTCATCCCCATCGTCTATCAGTGGGTGGACAGTGTCGCCTACGACGGACCCTCCGAAGAGTTGGTCAAGAAGGTGCAGGAATATGAGCTCAAAACCTACGACCAAGCCGCCGTCCTCAACAACTACTGGCAGTACTGCATGTATCACTACCTCTACGAAGGCATCGATTACGATAAGGACTACAAAGACCTCGTCAATCAGTTGACCCCCGAGAATATAGGCACCATGATGCGCGAAATCCTCAAGGCCAACAACCGCATCGAAGTCACCATGCACCCCGAACCTTGAACCTTTGACCTTTGACCTTAGACCCCATCCCCCCCCTTCCCTTCAGGGAGGGGCTGGGGGGTAGGCTGACCTTTTGACCTTTGACCTTTGACCTTTGACCTTAGACCCCATCCCCCCCTTCCCTTCAGGGAGGGGCTGGGGGTAGGCTGACCTTTGACCTTTGACCTTTGACCTTTGACCTTTGACCTTTGACCTTTGACCTTTGACCTTTGACCTTTGACCTTAGACCTTTGACCTTAGACCCCATCCCCCCCTTCCCTTCAGGGAGGGGCTGGGGGGTAGGCTGACCTTTGACCTTAGACCTTTGACCTTAGACCTTAGACCGTAAAAGCGGGGCAGAAACAGGGCAAAAAGTTCAAAATCTCGCTAAAATAGGGCTTTTACATACGTTTTTTGTTAAAAAACTTGGAGAATTGAAAATTAATTGTTATTTTTGCGGAGTTATATTTGGTCATTCTGACAATAACTGTATCATAACTTATTAATTCATAACACTTACTTTTAAAACAATTTGCAAGTATGAAATCATGCATTTTGAAGGGTGTGAGCAAAAGCATGCTGTTGACTCTCGTCGCTTTCGTGATGGGAGCCGCTGTGTCGTTTGCCCAGACCAAAACAGTTAAGGGTTCTGTAACGGATGCCACTACGGGCGAAAGCATCATCGGTGCGAACGTAGTGGTAGTGGGTACCACACACGGTACGATGACGGACGTGAACGGTAACTTCACGTTGAACAACGTCCCCGAAAACGGAAGCCTGCGTGTGTCCTACATCGGCTATGCCGCCCAAGAGGTGGCCGTTGCAGGCAAGTCTTCATTCGACATCACCCTCAAGGAAGAGGGTGAGGACCTCGACGAGGTCGTCGTTGTGGGGTACGGTACGCAGAAGAAGGCCGACCTGACCGGTTCTGTGTCCATCGTCGATGCCGACGCCATGAAGAAGGTATCCAACTCCAACATCTCCACGATGCTGGAAGGTAAAGTGTCCGGCGTGTCCATCACCACCGACGGTCAGCCCGGTGCCGACCCCGCCGTCCGCATCCGCGGTATCGGCTCCTTCGGCTCCACGGCTCCTCTCTATGTTGTGGACGGTGTGCCGATGGGTACTTCCATCCGTGACTTCTCACCCAACGACATCGCCACCATCCAGGTGCTCAAGGATGCTGCCGCAGGCGCCATCTACGGTTCGCGTGCCGCCAACGGTGTGATTATCATCACCACCAAGGCCGGCAAGAAGGAACAGCCCCTCAAGGTCGATTACAACGGATACTTCGGCTGGGACATTATTTCCAGCGGTGTCTATGATGTAATGAACGCCGACCAGTACAGCCAGTACCTCGGTCAAGCTTCTACTAACACGGGAATTGCCCCTCCCGGCGGCTACAATTATGATGCCACGACGGGACGCTACAGTTTCCGCGACGGGACGGACACGGATTGGTTCAAAGAGGTCTTCAAGACAGGCACCCGCCAGAACCACAACGTCAACTTCAGCGGAGGCGGCAAGAACAACACCTATAACATCGGTCTCGACTACTTCAAGCAGGACGGCACCTTGGAGGGCGCAGGCCCCAACTACGAGCGCTACACCGCCCGTCTGAACAACGACTTCGAGGCCAAGTTCATCAAGTTCCACATTTCGGCTGTCTATTCCCACAGCAGTCAGGACGGCATGGGGCTCTCCAATGCTTCTGAATACGTGCAGGGTCTCTACGGCGATGTCTCGAACGTGCTGAAGAGCACCCTCCTCATGGAACCCACCATCAAGGCTTACGACGAAAGCACATGGGTGCTCGACGACAAAGTGGGTGCAGCCTCCTCCTACAATTACGATGCCTTCGGTTACGGCGTGTATTACGACACCGTGCACGGCGACATCTCATCGTCCAACCCCCTTCTGGTCAACAACAAACTGACGCGCAATACCCTCGTCGATCGTTTCGTGGGCACTGCTTCGGCCGATGTCGATCTCTTCAAAATGTTCAACACCGAGTTCAAGAACCACAAGTTGAACTACAAAATCAACCTCTCCTACTCGACCACCGAGGCCAAGGACAAGACTTGGATTTCCGCATGGATTCAGTCCAACCGCGTTTATCTCGACAAGACCAACGAAACACTTACCAAGGTCAGCCGTCACTACACGGACGCCCTGATTGAGAACACCCTCACCTACGACGGCAAGATAGGCGACCACAACATCAACCTCGTGGTGGGCCAGACCTTCGAGCGCGAGGACACCAACATCCTCACCGGATGGGCCAAGAACTTCACCGAGCCCTACTTCCTCCAGCTCCAGAACGGCAGCGACACCTACTCTTCGAGCGAGGAGTACAGGCACACGCTGGCTTCCTTCATCGCCCGATTGAACTACAACTACGCTGAACGCTACCTCCTCTCCGCCATTGTGCGCCGCGACGGCAGCTCCCGCCTCACCAAGGACATCCGTTGGGAAACCTTCCCCTCGGTATCTGTGGGCTGGCGTATCGACAAGGAGCCTTTCTTCGGTGTGGACGAAAATCTCATCAACCTCCTGAAGATTCGCGGTTCTTACGGCGAACTCGGCAACGAGAACATCGGTGAGTACCAGTACATGGCCACTATGGCCCGCAACAACATGACCTACTCGTTCAACGGACAAGCCGTCACGGGCTCCGCCGTTTCAACCTTCGTGAACGAGAACATCGCATGGGAGAAGAAGAAGACCACCAACGTGGGTATCGACCTCGCCATGCTGAACAACCGCTTGGAATTCACGGCCGAATGGTACAAGAACAAGTCGGAAGACCTGCTCTACAGCGTGCCCGTGCCAGCTTCGACGGGTGTGGCCAACGAGAGTGTGACGATGAACGCCGCCTCGATGGAGAACTCGGGCTTCGAATTCTCCGTAACCTGGCGCGACCGTTTCCCCTTCGGCCTCAAGTATGACGTGAGCGCCAACCTCTCGACACTCAAGAACAAAGTCACCTCTCTCGGCTTTGGCACCGACTCCTACATTACCGGTGCCTACAAGACCGATGTGGGTGAGGAAATCGGTAAGTTCTACGGCTGGGTTTACGAGGGCATTGCCCGCACCCAGGACGACCTCGACAACCATGCTACCCAGCAGGGTGCCAACGTGGGCGACTGCCTCTACAAGGATATCAGCGGTCCCGACGGCACACCCGACGGTGTCATCGACGCCTACGACCAGACCGTGCTCGAAAGCGGCCTTCCCAAGGTCAACTTCGGTCTCTCGCTCCGCCTCGAATACAAGGGTTGGGACCTCAACGTGGCTACCCACGGAGCCCTCGGCTTCCACGTGAGCGACGACATCTACAATGCCCTCAACTCCAGCTACGGTTACCACAACAAGTCGGTTTCCGTACTCGGTGCCAACCAGTGGTCCGAGGATGGCCTGACCTACACGGGTTCTGCTCCTCGCACCTATGTAAGCAACAGCGCCACCCTGGCCTGGAACGACCTCTTCTCGGAGCGCATGATTCAGCGCGCCGACTACTGGAAGATTGCCACCGTCGAGTTGGGCTACAACTTCCCCGACAAGTGGTTCCACAACTACGTTTCGGGCGTACGCCTCTATGTCTCGGCCCAGAACCTCGCCACCATTTCCGGCTACAAGGGCTACAACGTTGACTACGCCGGCGGCACTTTCACGCCCGGTTACAACTTCTGCTCGTTCCCCACACCCCGGACGTTCATGGTTGGTCTCCATTTCTCATATTAATATAAATAAGGTATAAAGATTTATGAAACTCTATAAATTTTCCCTGGCTATCCTGTTGGGCCTCGGCGCGATGACATCGTGCAACGATGAGCTGGATGTGACCAATCCCAACCAGCAGACAACAGGCACATTCGGACTCACGTCCGACGACTTGGAGGAATGTGTGATAGCAGCCTACAACCACACCCGTATGGAGGGCACCTACGCTCGCGTGGGCTACACCATCGACGTATGTCGCGGCGACGAGGTGTGGAACTCCTCACAGGTATGGTACCTGCCCTTCGACGACTTGGACGAACCGATTACCGACGGCATCGGACAGTGGTCGTGGCGCGACTGGTACTACACCATCAACGTCTGCAACTTCGTAATCTCACGCACGGGACAGGATTCCGACGAGGGTCTCTCGACGGCCATGCAACGCGTCAAGGGACAGGTGCTCTTCCTTCGCGGTTTGAGCTACTACAACTTGGCCATGTACTACAACAACCCCATCCTCATCACGGACTACTCGACCTACTCGACCCTCCAGGGTCTGTATGGCACGAACTCCACGTTCGATGAGGTGATGGACTTGGTTGAGTCCGACTTTCTGCGTGCCATCAACCTGCTCCCCACGAAGGAAGAAGGAGGCGAATGGAAGGGCGGACGAGCCACAAGCGGAGCCGCAGCCGGCTATTATGCCCGCGCACTCATGCAGCGCCACAAATTCAGCGAAGCCCTCACCTATCTCAAAAAGATTATCAACAAGGACTACGGCACCTATAAGCTGATGGACAACTATGGTGACAATTTCCGCGAAGGCACCGCCTACGAGAACAACGACGAGTCGCTCTATGAGGTACAGTACCTTGACTACGGAAATCAGGGTACCGACGACGAATGGACACCCGTCAACACCTCGGCCTACGCTACGCAGGGTTCTGCCATCGAGTCGAACTACGGTCCCGGTGACGTTGGCGGATGGGCCGACCTCTCGGCATCGCCTTGGCTCTACCAGCTCTTCAAGAGCGAGCGTACGACGGACGGTTCACTTGACCCGCGCCTGTATTGGACGATTGGCACGTACGAACCCGAGTGGGCCAATTTCGAGTATGGCAACGTATGCTACACAAAGCAGATGTCTGCCACCGAACCCGTGATTACCAACAACACCAATGGCGGTCTCCCGATAGCCAAGTGGACCAATTTCCGCACGGGTCTCTATGAGTCCGTCGTTACGGGTCTTCACGACGGTATCAACCTGCGCCTCATGCGCTACTCCGACGTGCTGCTCCGCGCTGCCGAGTGCATCAACGAGATTTCCGGTCCTACGGACGAAGCCATCGGCTACATCAATCAGGTGCGCAACCGTGCCCACCTCGCCAGCCTCTCCACCACCGGTTGGAATGCCAACTCCCTCTTCGAGCAGATTGCCAACGTAGAGCGTCCCAAGGAATTCGGCTGCGAATTCGGTCGCGGATGGGATTTGATTCGCTGGGGCTGGTTCTATGACGAAAGCCGTCTGGCACAGCTCAAGCAGCACGGCACCTTCCGTCGCTCTTCCGACAGGACGCTCGTCAAGGAAGCCGTCCGCTATGAGGACATTGCGAACGACAGCGAGCTCAAGTCGTCGTACGACACTTGGGTGGCCGGCCATGAATTCCTGCCCATCTATCAGGGCACGCTTACCGACAACCCCAATCTCAATGGCAACTGCGCCAACTCCGGTGAGGACTTCAGCGTCAAAGCGTACATGCAAGAGAAGGGTTGGACGATACGTCCCGCCGTTGCTGGCATCGGCGTAGATTAATAACTTTCTAAAATTATCGTAAGATTATGAAACTTCAACATAAAATAGCAAGTTCATTGATGGCAGCAGCCGCAGGACTCTTCATCCTGACGGGTTGTGAAGGCGGCGACTTGTACAACGTGGATTCGCCCGACTGGATTTCGGCTCGCGTCGATTCCATCAAGGCTGCCAATCAGGGCGATGAAGAGACCATCCTCTACTCATTCGGCGAGACGGACTACAGCTCCGGCTTTTGGTCGGCATTCTCCCACTACTATCAGATACCCGACGGCCAGAAGTGGGAAGCCACGTTCAACCTCCACATCAATCCGGGCGACAATACCTATTACAAGAATTTCGCCCTCGTCATCTGTACCGACAAGGACAGAGGCGCAGCCGGATATTCCGAATATGGCGTTGTACGCTACGACTATACGGCCGACTCGGCAACCTACAACTCCCAGTGGGGCAATTTCTACTTCTGTTTCTCGACGAGCAACTCCGTAATGTCACCCGTTGACAACGCCGACAAGAAACTCCAGGATCTGAATGGCGAAGTGACCATCACCGTCGATCGCACGGTGGACGACGCTTTCACCATCACGATGGACAACGGTGCCGTGAGGAAAGTTTTCGCACAGCCCTACGAGTGTCCCGGCGCACAGGGCGAAGTCATCCGAGCCTTCCTCTGCGTGGAGGGTTCCTACATGGAATGTCTCTCGACCAACATCCAGTCGGTTGAAGACTTCCTCGCGGGCGACGACTTCCAGCCCGTCTCGATGACGCTCAACGGCGGTCCTTCCGAGGTAGTTATCGATACGCCCATCGAAGAAGCTTTTGCCACCCTGACGGCAACTGTAGTGTTTGACGAAGGCATCACCAAGAACGTCACCGCTGCAGACCTTCAGTTCGAAGCCATCCCCAACTACGATGAAGTGGGACAGAAGACCCTGATTGTCATCTACAACAAGACCTACAAGGGTGAAAACGCCAACAAGTCCGTTGTCGCCACCAAGACCTTCAGCGTGGTCAAGGAACTCTCGGCATTCACAGAGACCGTAGTTGTTCCCAGCCCGCTCCTTTTGGGTGAGGAGGACAACACGACCGGATGGTGGACGGCACACACCGAAAACATCAAGGTGGAGCCGAAGGAGACCAAGGTGGTCAACTTCACCAACTACACCGACGGTGCAGAAAACTGGCGCAACTTCCTGGTGGTGCTCAACGGTGAAGCACTCAACGAGTACGCTGTGCTCCGCGCCGACAACTTCGGTTGGGGCGACGGATACGGTACTTGCACGCCCTCCGGCGGACAGGAAGACTGGGCAGCTTGGCTCGCAGCCATGAACGGCGCCAAGGTAACGGCCTACATCACCAACAACGGTGACGGAACTGCCGACGTGAAGGCTGTCATGTATGGCACCGACGGCATCGAATACAATCAGTCATACATTGGCATCACCGTCAATCCCGACGACTTGTATTTCCGCTTCACGGTTGAAGGCGGTCATCTGGTATTCGACAGCGACCTCGGTGAGCCTGATTGCTCGTCCGGATGGTGGTCGGCCCACACGACCAATGTGCAGGTTCCTTCCCACACCGTATGTACCGTCAACCTCACCAACTACACTTCCGGATTAAACAACTGGAACAACTTCGTCATTGTCCTTAACAAGAAGGACCTCTCGGAGTATGCTGTAGTTCGTGCCGACAACTACGGTTGGGGTGACAGCTACGGAGCTTGTACGCCCTCCGGCGGACAGCTTGACTGGGACCTCTGGCGTGCTGCAATGGCCGGTGCTCAGGTTCAGGTGCAGATTGTCAACAACGGCGACGGCACGGCCGATGTGAAGGCTGTGATGTACGGCACCGACGGCAACGATTACATCCAGGATTACATTGGCATCAGTCCCGTGGATCCGGATGACTTCTACTTCCGTTTCACCGTTGACGGTTGCTACCTGAAGTTCGAATAATTTCATTTCATTGATATTCGGGGCGGGCCGGAAAACGCCCGCCCTGTTTTCACTTAAAGTATTTTTTCCATAATGCGTAAACTTTTACTTGCTACCTTCATCGCACTTGTGGCTTGGGGCACCCCCTCGGCACAAGCGGATGAATCCATCTACGACGTGACGACACCTCGCCGTGTGTCTGTCCACGATCCTTCCATCGTGATTGGCTACCAGAAGGATGGCAAAATCACGGGCGAAAAGTCCGATGGCGCCACCAAAGTCTATTACATCTTCGGCTCCCATCGCGCCTTCGCACGCAGCACCGACCTCCAGAACTGGACCACCTTCACCAACAATATCTCGACCAACTACAAAACGCTCTTTGCCAAGGATGCCAATTGGGCAGCCAACGGCGGCAATCAGGGCAATTCCTCTGGCTACGATGTGAGCGGCAACTTGTGGGCACCCGATGTTGTCTGGAACCCCTCGATGAAGAAGTGGTGCATGTATATGTCCGTCAACGGCGACAACTGGTACTCGTCCATCGTGCTGCTCACGGCCGAAAGCCTCGACGGCGACTGGACGAGGGTGGGACCCGTAGTCTATTCCGGATTCACCACCACGGCCCAAGCCAGACAGACCGACTACTTCACAGTCTGTCCCGACGAAACGACACTCCCCTCTCGCTATGTGAACGGCGGCGGCAAATATACGCTGAATGCAATTGATCCCTGCACCTTCTTCGACAACGACGGCAACCTATGGATGACCTACGGCTCCTGGTTCGGCGGCCTCTACATCCTGCGTCTCGACAAGACAACGGGTCTGCGCGACTATACCTACACCTACGCCACTACCGACGGGACGGCAGCAGGTGCCACTTCCGACGTGTATATCGGCAAGAAACTGGCCGGCGGCAACAGTGTCTCAGGCGAGGCATCCTACATCGAGTACATCGGCGACCGCTACTACCTCTTCTGCACCTACGGGGGCTTGACATCCACGGGCGGCTACAACATGCGTGTCTTCTCCTCGACCGATGTCCTCGGCCCCTACAAGGACCTCTCCGGCCAGTCGGCCATCTATGCCTCCAACAACAGTACCGTCGGCAATTTGGCAGGACAGGTAGGCACCCAGCTGATGAACTACTACAAATGGGATCTCATGAGCTACGGCTACGTGGCTCAGGGTCACAACTCCGCTGTCGTTGACGACGACGGACAGGCATATCTCGTCTATCACACCCGCTCCACCACATGGGGCGAGGGTCATGAGGTGCGTGTCCACCAGCTCTTCCAGACTGCCAACGGCGGACTTGTAACCTCTCCGTTCGAGTATCGCGGCGAGAAGTTCGAGGCCAAAAACTACACAGTCGATGAAGTGGCCGGCGACTACCGAATCATCCTTCACCGTGTGACCAGTTATGCCAACTTGGTCTGCAATACGGAACTCGACCTCACCCTCGGTTCCGACGGCAAGGTGGTCGATAAGACAACATCCAACGGCGACTACAACGGCACTTGGACACTCTCCGACGGCGGCAAAATACAGATTGTCACTAAACGCTTCGGCACCTTCGACGGTGTGCTCGTCAAACAGCTTATGGAGGGCCTCAACTACGAGAACCTCTGTTTCTCTGTCGTCTCCAAGACTTTGGATGTACCTATGTGGGGCTTCAAGAGTGTCCAAGATGTCATGAATAATGCTTCTCAGGGCACCCTGCCGATGCCGGAAGAGACCATTTTGGCATCCTACAGCTCGGGCACCGAATTCAATGCCGCATCCGGGTTCAGCCAGATTACGGACGAAACGGGTGCATCCCTGAGCTTCCAAGTCTCCGGACTGACCACCGACTGGACGCAGATAGCCCAATCCACCGATTCGAAGTACATCCTCTATCTCGCCGTCATGCACTACAATTCGGCAGATATGTATGAAGCTGCATCCACCCCCTCGGCAGAAGCTGCTGCATTGGGCTACACCAATGCCAACATCTGGCAAGCCTTCCTCAACGGCAACTACTACGTGACTGTCTCCTACAATCCCGACGGCTCCATCGCCTACTATCGCGACGGTGTGCTCATGCTGACATTCCAGCCCGATACGAAGCCCTCGTGGAGCGATGCCAATGTCTCCGGCGCTTCCGATGTTACGCCCAAAGAAACCGTGGCGGCTGTCATCAAGTACCTGCAGAATGGCCAGATTGACTTCTTGCACAGCGTCTATAGCGTCAAGGTCGGTTATTCCGTACCCTACGCTGTGGCCGGCATCGAACTGACAACTTCCGAGCCGGACGAAAGCGACTCGGCTGTCTATAACCTCCAGGGTCAGCGCGTTTCCGACAACTACAAGGGTCTCGTTATCCGAGGCGGCAAACTGCTCCTCAGAAAATAAACGACTATGAGCGAGAAACCACTTTCGGGGCAAGACCTCGAACAGGAATTGGAAAGAACCGGGTTCGAAGAATACGACGACCCCGATTTCCATGACGATTCTCTCGATACTTACACGCCTGATGACGACATCCTGTATGATGACGATGACCCGGATTCCGCCGGTTTCGGCGAGGATGAGTTGGAACAGCAGTGGCAGACCTGCTTGGCGTGTGCCGACGAAGCCGAAGCTCATGCCGGCGACCCAAACGCCGAAACTGTCATGGCAGACATCGTGGACCGTTACCTCGCCTGTGCCGATTGTCTGAAGGAATTTGAGCATACGCTCGACCGTCTCTATGTCGGCAACGACCGTCTCATCACGGCACTCGAAGCCCTCCCCCGCCTCCGCCTCAAGGTGATGTACAACCAGCGCGATGTGCTCGAGTGGATTGAGACCCGTGAAGGCCACGACCTCATGATTCTCCAGAACCTCTGCGACGAAATCGACGAGCTGGAGGAGCAATTCGGCACCACCGACGAATAACCCTCCCGCAAAACCAATCGAGCCCCGCTCCCGGACAACGGAAGCGGGGCATTACTGTATGTTTGGGTCCATCGATAATCGATGGAGGCTTAAAAAACTTTTTGCGGGTCCATCGTCCGACGATAGAGGCTTGGAAAACTATTTGCGGGTCCATCGTCTGACGATAGAGGCTTGGAAAACTTTTTGCGGATCCATCGTCCGACGATAG
>FLNY01004678.1_pt1 | contig 21903 bp, 17 predicted proteins | sample 1140381 | NCBI WGS metagenome assembly FLNY01 (sample SAMEA3878172, study PRJEB12797) | bioreactor metagenome | biome: Moose rumen | place: Sweden | collected 2011-10
ATCGCCTCGCTCAGCATCAGCTTGTCATCGTTGAGCTGTGCGTTCAGGGCATAGACTTCGGCGAGCTGGAGGGTTACGTCGGTGTAGGTGACTTTCTGGTAGCCCATGCAGGAGACCTCTACGCTGTAGGGGCCGCCGGAGCGCATACCGGTGATGTTGTAACGGCCTTCAGCGTTGGTGAGGCCGTAGTACTGGGAACCCGAAGGCTGGTGTACGGCCACGACGGCCGCTCCAGGAACGGACTCCCCGGACGCATCGGTGACACGGCCACCGAGGGATGCTGTAGTTACCTGCGCGTAGGCAGAAACAGCAAAAGCCATTGCCGCCAGGGACAGCAACAGCGAGATGAATGTTTTTTTCATAAAATAAAAAATAGAGTTTTATTTTTATGGCGCAAAGTTAGTTCAAGAAATGTTCATGCGCAAACCATATTCGAACATTTTATTAACAATTTTTGTGTATCTTTGCGCCAAATAACCTGCGGGGAAAGATTTGCCTGATTGCAACCCCGCCCAAAAAAAATGCTAAAATGAACTATCTCTTTACATCGGAGTCAGTCTCCGAGGGCCATCCCGACAAAGTGGCCGACCAGATTTCCGACGCCATCCTCGACGAGTTCCTCTCCCAGGACCCGGAATCCAAAGTCGCATGTGAAACCTTCTGCACCGCAGGCCTCGTAGTGGTGGGCGGCGAGGTGCGCTCCGAGCACGCCTACGTCGACATCCCCGCCACCGTGCGCAAAGTCATCGCCCGCATAGGCTACACCAAGGCCGAATACGGCTTCGACGCGGCCTCGTGCGGCGTCATCAGCACCATCCACGAGCAGAGCGCCGACATCAACCGCGGAGTCGTACGCGCCCTCGAGGAGGAGCAGGGCGCCGGCGACCAGGGCATGATGTTCGGCTACGCCTGCCGCGACACCGATGACTACATGCCCCTGGCGCTTTCCCTGTCGCATGCGCTGCTGCGCGAGCTCTCCCGCATAAGGCACGAAGAGCCCGAGCTCATGCCCTACCTGCGTCCAGACGCCAAGGCCCAGTTCACCGTCGAATTCTCGGGGCGCCACAAGCCCGTACGCATACATACTATCGTCCTGAGCACCCAGCACGACGAATTCGGCACCGACACACAGATGCACGACCGCATCGAGCGCGACGTGCGTACAATCCTGATTCCCAGGCTCATCGCCTCCCTTCCCGAACGCACCGCAGCCCTCTTCAAGGGCGACTGGATACTCCACGTCAACCCCACCGGCAAGTTCGTCATCGGCGGTCCAGCGGGCGACACCGGCCTCACCGGGCGCAAGATAATAGTCGACACCTACGGCGGCCGCGGAGCCCACGGCGGAGGCGCCTTCTCCGGCAAGGACCCCTCGAAGGTCGACCGCAGCGCCGCCTACGCCGCCCGCCACATCGCCAAGAACCTCGTGGCCGCAGGAGTGTGCGACGAGGCCCTGGTGCAGCTTGCCTACGCCATAGGCGTGGCCGAGCCCGTGAGCGTGTACGTCGACACTTTCGGCAGCTCGCACGTGGCCCTGGGCGACAGCGAAATAGCGGCCCGCGTCGCCGCGCTCTTCGACCTGCGTCCCGCCGCAATCGTGCGCCGCTTCGGCCTCAAGAATCCCATCTTCGGCCCCACCGCAGCCTACGGACACGTCGGCCGCAAACCCTATAGGGCGACGGTACGCGTGCAGGGGGAGGATCGGCAGGTGCAGTTCTTCGGATGGGAACTGCTCGACATGACAGGCCCGATAAAGGAAGCGTTCGGCCTATGAGCTCACGCAAGGACAAACCCCACCGCATCCAGATAAGCAACAGGCGGGCGTCGTACGACTACGAGTTCCTCGAGCAGTACGATGCCGGCATCGTGCTCGCCGGCACCGAGATAAAGTCCCTGCGCGCCGGAAAAGCCTCGCTGCAGGATGCCTGGTGCTATTTTTCCGGCGGCGAGCTGTACGTGCGCGGGATGAACATCGCCACCTACTTCTGGGCCTCCAAATGGGGCAGCCACGAGCCCGCCCGGGACCGTAAGCTCCTGCTGACCCGCCGCGAGCTGCGGCACCTTGAGCAGCAGGTCAGGAACAAGGGCCTCACCATCGTGGCCGTGCGGGCCTTCATCTCCGACAACGGCTACGCCAAGCTGCACATCGCCCTCGCCCGCGGCAAAAAGGAGTACGACAAGCGCGCCTCCATCCGCGAAAAGGACATCCGCCGCGAGATGGAGCGGGAATAGCCGGCGGGCATATTTTTTGCAAGAAGTTCCGCGCGCGAGGTGTGGCGGGAGCTCTCACGGCTTCGCTCCGCTCCGCCCGAAACTGCAAATAATATGGAAAGTGTAAACATCAAGGAACTCAACGACCGCATACAGAAGGAAAGCGGTTTCGTAGACATTCTGAGCCTTGAGATGGGCAAGGTCATAGTGGGCCAGAAACATCTCGTAGAGAATCTCATGATAGCCCTGCTGGCCGACGGCCACATCCTCCTGGAGGGCATGCCCGGCCTGGCCAAGACCCTGGCGATCAGCACCCTGTCCAAGGCCGTAGGAGGCAGGTTCAGCCGCATACAGTTCACCCCCGACCTCCTTCCGGCCGACGTTACCGGCACCCTCATCTACTCCCAGAAGAAAGAGGAGTTCGAGGTGCACAAGGGCCCCGTCTTCGCCAATTTCGTGCTGGCCGACGAGATAAACCGCGCCCCCGCAAAAGTGCAGTCGGCCCTTCTCGAGGCCATGCAGGAGCGCCAGGTCACCCTCGGAGAAAACACTTACCCCCTGCCTGAGCCCTTCCTTGTGATGGCCACCCAGAACCCCGTGGAGCAGGAAGGCACCTACCCCCTCCCCGAGGCCCAGGTCGACCGTTTCATGCTCAAGGCCATCGTGAGCTACCCCAAGAAAGAGGAAGAGAAGCTCATCGTGCGCATGAACAACAGCGGCGAATTCCCCGTTCCCAACCAGGTGGTCACCCCCGAAGAAATAATCAAGGCCCGCCGCACCGTGCGCGAAGTGTACATGGACGAGAAAATCGAGCGCTACATCGTCGACATAGTCTTCGCCACCCGCACTCCCGCCGAATACGGCCTTGCCGAGGTCGAGAACCTCATCGCCTACGGCGCTTCGCCCCGTGCGAGCATATCCCTGAGCCTTGCCGCCAAGGCCTACGCCTTCATCAAGAGGCGCGGCTACGTCATCCCCGAAGACGTGAGGGCCGTGTGCTACGAGGTGCTGCGCCACCGCATCGGCCTCACCTACGAGGCCGAGGCCGAGAACGTCACCACCGAACAGATTATAGAAAAGGTGATCAACGCGGTCATCGTGCCGTAGTGCAAATGGATACTGCAACAGAACTGCTGAAGAAGGTCCGGAAGATCGAGATAAAGACCAAGGCTCTCTCGCATCAGATATTTGCGGGCGAGTACCACTCGGCCTTCAAGGGCAGGGGCATGGCTTTCAGCGAGGTGAGGGAGTACCACTGGGGCGACGACGTGCGCAGCATGGACTGGAACGTCACCGCCCGCCTCCGCACGCCCTACGTCAAGGTCTTCGAAGAGGAGCGTGAGCTCACCGTGGTCCTGCTCGTGGACGTGAGCCGCTCCGGCCTCTTCGGCACGGCCAACCAGACCAAGCGCGAACGCATAGCCGAGATCGCCGCGGTCCTGAGCTTCAGCGCCATACTCAACAACGACAAGGTCGGCGCCCTCTTCTTCTCGGACCGCATCGAGAAGTTCATCCCTCCCGGGAAGGGCCGCAGCCATCTGCTGCACATCATACGCGAGATGCTCCGGCTCCAGCCCACCGGCGACGGCACCGACATCGGCGGCGCCCTGCGCTACCTCACCAACGCCCTCAAGAAGAAGTGCACCGCCTTCATCCTCAGCGACATGATAGACGTCGACCCATCCGGCAACCCCCGCTACGAGGAGGCCCTCAAGGTGGCCGCCGGCAGGCATGACCTCTCCGTGATAAAGGTCCACGACCCCAGGGAGCGCAGCATCGTGCCCGTCGGCCTCGTCCACATCAAGGACGCCGAGACCGGCCGCGGCGCCTGGGTCAACACCGACTCCCGCAAGATGCGCGAGAGCTACGCCAAATGGTTCAGCGACCTGGACCGGAAGGAAGAAAAGCTCTTCAACAAGTACCAGATAGACTCCGTCGACATCGCCACCGACTCCGACTACGTAAAGGGTCTGATGGCTCTATTCCACCACAAATGAAACTCCCGCTTCTCATACTGGCCCTCGTGATGGACATCATCCCTTCGGGAGAAGCCGCCCTCGAGCAGCTTCAGAAGCGGGATTCCATACTCGTCGCAGACCAGCTGCGCTACAGCGTGACCGTCGACGGCCTCGCCCCTGACACCGGCATCGGCCTCCCCGACATGGCCTCCGTCTCCAACGACACCCTTACGGTCCTGGGCGGCTGGCAGCTCGACACCCTCGTAAGCGGCCGCATCCTCAAGCCCCACGGCAAGCGCACCGCGCGCAAGATCGGCTCCGGTCCCTTCGGCATCAAGGCGTCCGTCGTCATCGCCCCGTTCGAGGAAGGCATCTACCGCCTGCCCGACATCCCCGTCCTCAGGGTCACCGCAGACGGCGCCGACACCCTTGTCTTCAGCGGCATGGAAATGGAAGTCAAGACCATGCCCGTCGACACCTCAACCTTCGAGATTCACGACATCAAGGACCAGATAAACTACCCCGTCACCGCGGCCGAAGTGCTGCCCTGGGCTCTCGGCGGCATTGCGCTCGCAGCCCTCGTGGCGCTGCTTGCATGGCTGATTGTCAGGGCTTCCCGCCGCAAGGCCGAAGCCTCGAAGCCCAAGGAGCCCGCCTACATCGTGGCCCTCCGCGAGCTGGACAAGTACCGCTCCGACAAGTACTGGGCGCCCGAACGCCAGAAGGCCTTCTACTCCGGCATCACCGACGCCCTCAAGGCCTACATCGACGACCGCTTCGGCGTCGACGCCCCAGAGATGACCACGGCGGAGCTCTTTGACGCCCTCGCCGGCGACAAGGACATCACCCCGCAAATGTACGCCGACCTCAAGGATCTCTTCGAGCGCGCCGACTTCGTCAAGTTCGCCAAGTTCATCGCCGACGACTCCGACAACGCCAGGGCGCTCCCGCTGGCCGTGAGCTTCGTCACCACCACCTACCAATCCGACCTTGAAAAAGAACTGGAGGGAGAGGAGGCCCCGAAGGACTGATGTACTTCGAATATCCCCGGCTGCTGTGGCTTCTCGCCATTCCCGTGCTGCTGCTTGCGCACTACCTCTGGACGGAGATTACCGACCGCCGTCCACACCTGCGGGTCTCGGCCCTCACCCCCTGGAAGCAGCAGGGCGCCTCGGCCCTTGCCGTAGCAAGGCATCTGCCCTTCGCCCTCAGGCTTGCAGCCATAGTCCTCACAATCATCGCGATAGCGCGCCCCCGCTCGAGCACCGAGATAGAAAAAATCGACACCGAGGGCATCGACATCACCCTTGCGATGGACGTCTCGACCAGCATGCTCGCCCGCGACTTCAAGCCCGACCGCATCAGCGCCGCCAAGGACATAGCCATCGAATTCATCGCCCAGAGGCCCTCTGACCGCATGGCGATCGTAGTCTTCGCCGGCGAGAGCTACACCCAGTGCCCCCTCACCACCGACCGCGCCACCCTCATCAACCTCATGAAGGAGGTGCAGACGGGCCTCATCGAGGACGGCACCGCCATAGGCAACGGCCTCGCCACTGCAGTGGCCCGCATGAAGGACTCCGACGCCCGCAGCCGCGTGGTCATCCTGCTCACCGACGGCGTCAACAATTCGGGCGAAATCGCGCCCCAGACCGCCGCCGAGATAGCAAAGACCTACGGCATAAGGGTTTACACCATAGGCGTAGGAGCCAATGGCATGGCGCCGTACCCCGTCATGACGCCCTGGGGCACGGACGTCCAGCAGATGAAGGTCGAAATCGACGAAGACCTCCTCAAGGAGATCGCAAGCGTGACCGGAGGCCGCTACTTCCGCGCCACCGACAACACCAAGCTGTCGGAAATCTATTCGGAAATCAACAAGATGGAGAAGGCCCGCACGACCGTCGACAGCTTCCCCGTCTACAAGGAGCTGTTCGGACGCTACGCCCTGGCGGCACTCATCTGCCTGCTGCTTGAGCTGCTCGTCCGTCTGCTTATAAGGAGGATGCCGTAATGCTGTACTTCGCTTCCCCCATGTACCTGTGGCTCCTGCTGCTCGTACCCGTCATCCCGGTGGTGTACGGCATCCTGCGTGCGCTGCGCCGTCGCCGCATCCGCAGCTTCGGCGACGAGAGGCTCGTCCGCGCCCTCACCCCGTCCTGGTCGGGCGCCAAGGGCTGGGTGCGCATCATCCTGTTCGACCTCGCCCTGCTGTGCTTCACAGTGGGAATCGCCCGTCCGCAGATGGGCGCGCGCCTGCGGGAGCATGAGGCAAAGGGCGCCGAGATAATGATCTGCCTGGACGTCTCCAATTCCATGCTCGCCCAGGACTACTCCCCCTCGAGGCTCGACCGCGCCAAGCTGGCGATCACCCGCATGACCGACCGCCTGCAGGGCGACCGCATCGGCCTCATCATATTCGCCGGCACCTCCTTCGTCCAGCTTCCCATCACCACCGACTACGTGTCGGCCAAGATGTTCCTGGGCAGCATCGACACCGGCTCCGTGCCCATCCAGGGCACCGCTATAGGCGATGCAATCCTCACTGCCGCAAAGAGTTTCAGCCCCCAGAGCGAGAAGAGCCGCGCCATCATCGTCATCACCGACGGCGAGAACCACGAAGACGACGCAATCGACGCCGCCCGGCAGGCTGCGGAGCTCGGAATCAAGGTCTACACCATAGGCGTAGGCTCCGTCCAGGGCCAGCCCATACCCGTCGGCGGCGAACTGCTCAAGGACTCCGACGGCAACATCGTAGTCTCGCGCCTCGACGAGGAGACCCTGCGCCGCGTCGCCCGCGAGGGCGGCGGCGCATACGTGCACGCCGGCGGCGAGGAATTCGGCCTCAACCCCATCATCGACGACATCAAGAAGATGGAGGCCGAGCGCTTCGGATCCGTAGTGTTCGAGGACTTCGACGAGCAGTACATGTACTTCCTCGCCGCTGCGCTCGTGCTTCTCGTGCTCGAAATGCTCATCGGCGAGCGCAAACACAAGAAAAGCCTGTTCGAATGAAAAAAAGAAACGCCATACTCCTCCTCCTTGCCTCCCTGCTCCTCGTTCCGGCCCAGGGCCTGTACGCGCAGGCCGACAAGAGGGACGTGCGCGCCGGCAACCGCAAGTTCCGCAAAGGCGACTTCCGGGAGGCCGAAATCGACTACCGCAAGGCCGTCATCAAGGATTCGCTGTCGGTGGCCGGAGAGTACGACCTCGCCTCGAGCCTGTACCGCCAGCAGGACTGGGAAGGCGCCGGAAAGGCTCTCCAGACCATTAAAGATATTGCGCCTGCGAGCGCGCATGCGGCCGCGTGGCAGTACAACCGCGGCGACGTGGCCCTTCAGCAGAAGGACTATGCCACCGCCGTCGAGGCCTTCCGCGAGGCCCTGCTCCTCGAGCCCGGCGACCTCGACGCCAAGGAGAACTACATCTACGCCAAGCTGATGCTCCAGAACCAGCAGAACGGCGGCGACGGCCAGAGCGACAATCAGGACCAGGACCAGAACCAGGATCAGGATCAGCAGGACCAGCAAGACCAGGACCAGAATCAGGATCAGAATCAGCAGCAGGACCAGAATCAGGACCGGCAGCAGGAAGAGCAGGGCGAGCAGAAGATATCCCCCCAGCAGGCCCAGCAGATGCTCCAGGCCATCCAGGCCCGCGAAAAGGAGACCCAGGACAAGGTCAAGAAAGAAAAGGCCGCCGCCCTCAAGAGCCGACAAAAGGAAAAGAATTGGTAATGAAACGATTACTTACTATACTCACGGGCCTGCTCATAGCGGCGTCGGCCTTCTGCCAGAGCTCCGTCAAGGTGAGCGTGCAGAACATCGTGGCCGCCGACGAGCAGTTCAACGTCACCTTCACCATACAGGGCGAAGCCCGGCCTTCGGCGTTCGAGTGGGAGCCCGGCGACAACTTCCAGCTGGTCTGGGGCCCGCAGAAAGGCTCCTCCACCTCCATCAGCATCGTCAACGGCAAGAAGACCCAGACCTCCGAAACCACCTACACCTACGTGCTCCTGCCGCGGTCTTCCGGCACCTTCACCCTTCCCGCCGCCACCGCTACGGTCAAGGGTGAAAAGATAAGTTCGAGGAGCGTCACCATCCAGGTAGTGGGAGGCGGCTCCTCCGCCTCCGGTTCCTCCTCCGAAGGCCGGGACAGCGAAGGCCGCACGGCCGGCGGGAAGAACGACGACCTCTTCATGCGGATGAGCGTCAGCAAGACCAAAGCCATTGTGGGAGAGACCATCACCGCCACCCTCAAGCTCTACCACAGGGTCAACGTGGCAGGCTTCGAGGACGCCCGCTTCCCCACTTTCAACGGCTTCTGGAGCCAGGAGGCGCAGGCCCCCACCAACATCGAGTTCCACCGTGAGACCGTAGGCGAAACCATCTACAACGCCGCCGTCCTCCGCAGCTGGACCCTCATACCCCAGCAGAGCGGCGAAATCACCATCGACCCCGCCGAGCTGGTGTGCCTCGTCAACGTCCGCAACGAGCGGGCCTCGACCGGCAGCATCTTCGACAGCTTCTTCCAGGACGAATACCGCACCGTGCGCCGCCGCGTTTCGACCCCCGCCATCAAGGTGCAGGTATCGAAGATTCCCGACGGGGCGCCCGCCTCGTTCGGCGGAGGCGTAGGTTCGTTCCGCATGAACGCCTCGCTGAGCCGCGATTCGCTCCGCACCCACGACGCCGGCACGCTCCGCATCACCGTGAGCGGCAAGGGCAACCTCGCCCTGCTCGAAGCGCCCAGGGTCAACTTCCCCCCCGATTTCGAGGTCTATGACGTAAAAACCAGTGAAGGAGGCGGTTCGCGCACCTTCGAATACCCCTTCATCCCCCGCAGCCACGGCGACTTCACCATCGGCCCCGTCGAGTACAGCTACTACGACCCCTCCGCCGGCAGGTTCGTCACCCTCAGCAGCGGCCCCATGCCCCTGAAGGTCTCGAAGAGCGCCGACAGCTCCTCTTCGCCCGATGCCGTGCAGTCGTCGCTTCCCGCCGTAAACCGCAAGGACGTCCGCGACCTGGGCTCCGACATACGCTACATCTTCACCGGCGCGCCGGCACTGGGCCGCAAGGGCTGGTTCTTCGCTGGCTCGCCCCTCTTCTGGGTCATAGCCGCGCTGCTGTGCGTGCTCGCGGCGGCCTGGTACCTTGTCTCGCGCATGCTCGCCTCCCGCCGCGCCGACGTCGCCGGCAACCGCCGCAGCGCCGCCACCAAGATGGCCCGCAAGCGCCTTTCCAAGGCGGGCGGATTCCTCGACAAGGATCTCTATTCGGCCTTCTACGAAGAGCTCCACAAGGCTCTGCTGGGCTTCATCTCCGACAAGCTCAACATGCCCGCGTCCGACCTGAGCAAAGAAAACATCGGTGCCCGCCTCACCGCCGAGGGCGTCAGCGAAGAGGCCGCCGGCAGGTTCACAGGCCTGCTCGACGCCTGCGAGTTCGCCCGATACGCCCCCTCCGAGGGGCACGAGGCCATGAAGGCCCACTACGACGGCGCCGTCGCGGTCATTTCAGAAATCGACTCATCCATGCGCAAACCCTCCAGGAAAGCCGCAGCGGCTTCGGCGGCCGCACTGCTGCTTCTCGTCTCCCTTCCCGGCCTCGGGCAGAGCGCCGATTCGCTCTGGACCAGGGGCATAAACGCCTACGCCGAAGGCCGCTGGAGCGAGGCCTCCGCGGCATGGCAGGCCATCGCCGACGGCGGCAGCGAGAGCGCCCGCCTCTACTACAACCTCGGCAACGCCGCCTTCAAGCAGGACGACATAGCCCACGCGATAATCTGGTACGAGAGGGCTCTCAAGGTCGACCCGTCCATGAAGGACGCCCGCTTCAACCTCGAGTTCGCCCGCAGCCGCGTCCAGGACCGCATCGAGGAAGTGCCCGAGTTCTTCCTCGAGACCTGGGGCCGCAAGGCCTGCTGGTCGCTGAGTTCCGGGACCTGGGCGGTCCTCGCGCTGGTGTTCCTGGCCGCCACGCTGGCCATGGTGCTGCTGTTCCTGCTCGGCAGGGGCGGCAGGCGCAAGGCCGGTTTCTTTGCCGGTATCGTGCTGCTGCTCTGCACTTTGCTGTGCCTCGACTTCGCCTTCTGGCAGCGCACCGACGGCCTCTCGCACGACGAGGCCGTGGTGGTGCGCGCGGTCACCGAGGTCACAAGCTCGCCCGGCAGCGGCGTGAGCCTCTTCGTGCTGCACGAGGGCACCAAGGTCAAAGTCCTTGAGGAGATAGGCGGCTGGAACAACATAGAGCTCGCCGACGGCCGTCAGGGATGGCTCCAAAATGATTCCGTGGAAAGGATATGATTCCACGGATTTTTTTGTTATATTTGCGGATTCAGAAACTAATCTAACGAAGATATGCTCAGTTATTTGCTCCAGGCAGACGCAGCCGAAGCCGTGCAGGCGGTCCCAGTCCAGCAGGAAATGTCCTATTCACTCATCGACATGGCCGTCAAGGGCGGCCCCCTCATGATAGTGCTCCTCGTCCTGTCTGTCATCGCCATCTACATTTTCGGCAAGAAGTTATGGGTCATCCACCAGGCCTCCAAGATTGACAAGGACTTCATGATGGACATCCGCGACTACATCCACGACGGCAAGCTCAAGTCGGCAAAGACCCTCTGCTCCAAGTTCGACACCCCCGTCGCCCGCATGGTCGAAACCGGCATCGACCGCATCGGCAAGCCCCTCAGCGACATACAGAGCGCCGTCGAAAACGTCGGCAACGTCGAGGTCGCCCGTCTGGAAAGAGGTCTCCCCTACCTCGCCATGATAGCCGGCGGCGCCCCCATGATAGGATTCCTCGGCACCGTGATAGGTATGGTCCAGGCCTTCTTCAACATGTCCCAGGCCGGCAACAACATCGACATCACGCTCCTGTCGAGCGGCATATACACCGCAATGATCACCACCGTCGGCGGCCTCATCGTGGGCATCATCGCCTACTTCGGCTACAACTACCTCACCTCCAAGGTCTCCAACGTCGTATTCCAGATGGAAAGCAGCACCATAGAATTCATGGACCTGCTTGACGGACCCGCCACCAAAGAAGAAGCATAATGGCACTCAAGCGCACCACGAAGGCAGACCCGAACATGTCCATGCAGAGCATGACCGACATCGTGTTCCTGCTGCTCATCTTCTTCCTCGTCACCTCCACGCTCGTCAACCCCAACGCCCTCAAGCTCCTGCTTCCCAAGAGCACCGGGCAGATAGGCGCCAAGGCCACCGTGACCGTCTCCATCAAGGACTGGGGCGAGGAACGCTACACCTACCACGTCAACGGCAACGAGACCCCCGTCGCCCTCGACCAGGTCGAGGATGAGCTGGTAGACCTCCTGCAGACCGAAGAAGACCCCACCTTCTCCATCCACTCGGACGAATCGGTCCCCATCAAGGAAATCGTCCAGGTGATGAACATCGCCAAACGCAACCACTACAAGGTCATCCTGGCCACTCAACCCGAATGAAACAGTACCTGAGAGAACGTCACGAGAGCGAGCGCAACTCGACCATGTCCGGCATCGTACTTACCCTTGCCGTACACATCTGCGCCGTGTTCCTGGTGTCGTTCACAGGCATCAAATACCTGTACCCCCCGCCCGCGGAAAACACCTTCCTGCTTGACTTCGAACAGGAGGAGGTACAGATAGACCAAAAGACCGGCAAGGACCCCCGCGGCGAGGACGTCGACCCCGAAGAGAAAATAAACCTCGTCCAGCGCAGCGAATCCACCACCGTCTCCAAGAAGCCCAACCTCACCCCCGCCACCAAGCCCGACACCCACGGTGACGTCGAGGTGCCCACCCCCCAGCAGGAAGAAGAGCCCCAGCTCGACCCCCGCGCCTCGTTCCCCGGCATGTCCAAGAAGGACACGACCCTCACCGCCCAGCACGGCGCATCCGAGGCCGGCACCACCTTCAAGGCGGGCCAGCCCACGGGCAACGTCAGCAAGGGCTCCACGGACGGCAAGCCCAACGCCCACCTCGAGGGCCGCGAGGTCGACAAGGCCGGCCTCAAGAAGCCGGTCTACACCTCGCAGGAAAGCGGCAAAGTAGTAGTGAAAATCTGGGTTGACCAGTACGGCAAGGTGCAGAAGGCGGTCCCCGGGGCCGACGGCACCACCGTCACGGACCGGGCCCTCTGGACCGCGGCACGCAACGCCGCCCTCGAAACGGGCTTCACCATGAGCGCCAGTGCCCCGGCGCTTCAAGAGGGCACGATTACTTATATTTTCAACCTAAAATGATGACGTGAGTCATCCCTCAAACAATGGAAGGTTACTCAAAAGACGGCCGAAAACTCAGACCAAGGAAAACATCCCAAGTCCAGTCAGAAAAAGTTGACATCCAGGCAGAAAGCCAGGACTCCCGCCCCCGTTACGAGGGCCGCTCCTCCTACGGGAGCCACTATCAGCACGATTCCCGCAAGCCCTACGGCGAGCGCAAGCCCTACGGCGACCGCTCCCAGCACAAATACCAGGGCGGCGGCGAATACCGTTCCTACGGCAGTTCCCGTCCCAATGACGGCGAGCACCGCTCCTACGGCAAGCCCTCGGGCGAGCGCAGCTCCTACCGCTCCGAAGGTGAAGATCGCATAGAACGCAAATGGGGCGAGCACCAGAGCTCCTCACAGCATCCCAAGTCCTTCCAGAAGGGCAAGGGCGGCAAGAAGCCCTACGGCACCAAATCCCATTTCTCCAAATCCTCCAACGAAGGCATCGACCGCATGATCTCCAAGCGGCCCCAGGTGAGCCGCGACTACGACGGTCCCGCTTTCGAGCCCGTCGCCCGCGACGAAATGCGCCTCAACCGCTTCATCGCCAACTCCGGCGTCTGCTCGCGCCGCGAGGCCGACACCTTCATCCAGGCCGGCGTCGTCACCGTCAACGGCGAAGTCGTCACCGAACTCGGCACCAAGGTCAACATATTCAACGACGACGTCCGCTTCAACGGCGAGCGCATCAAGGGCGAGAAGAAGGTCTACCTCGTGATGAACAAGCCCAAAGGCTACGTCACCTCCGCCTCCGACCCCCATGCCGACAAGACCGTCATGGACCTCATAAAGAACTGCCCCACAAGGGTTTACCCCGTAGGCAGACTCGACAAGGCCACCACCGGCGTCCTCATGTTCACCAATGACGGCGAGATAGCCGAGCGCCTCACCCACCCCTCCTACGACAAGAAGAAAATCTACCAGGTCGCCCTCGACCGTCCCCTCGCCCAGGAGCACTACGACAGCGTGCTCTCCGGCATCACCCTCGGCGACGGCTTCGTCCAGGCCGACGCCCTCGAATACGTCGACGACACCGACCACAGCAAGCTCGGAATCGAAATCCACTCCGGCAAGAACCGCATAGTCCGCCGTATATTCGAGTCCCTGGGCTACAACGTCAAGGCTCTCGACCGCGTCTACTTCGCCGGCCTCACCAAGAAAGGCCTCAAGAAGGGCGAATGGCGCTACCTCACCGAGAGCGAGGTCAACATGCTGAAGATGGGAGCATACGTATAATGGACCACCGCAGCGGCTTCGTCAACATAATAGGCAACCCCAACGTCGGCAAATCCACGCTGATGAACGCCCTCGTGGGCGAAAAGCTCTCCATCGTCACCGCCAAGGCCCAGACGACGCGCCACCGCATCATGGGCATAGTCAACGGCGAGGACTGGCAGATCGTGTATTCCGACACCCCCGGCATCCTCAAGCCCTCCTACCGCCTCCAGCGCAACATGATGAACTTCGTCGACAGCGCCATCGGCGACGCCGACATCATCCTCTACGTCACCGACACCGTCGAGACCCCCGACAAGAACGGCGAATACGTCTCCAAGCTCTCCCGCCTGGAGTGTCCTGTAGTGGTAGTTATCAACAAGATAGACCTCAGCACCCAGGAGCGCGTGCTCGAGCTCGCCGCCTGGTGGAAGGAGCAGATTCCCCGGGCCGAGGTCATTCCGGCCAGCGCCCTGGAGCGCTTCAACCTCGACAGCATACTCGACGCCGTGGTCTCCCGCCTCCCCGTCTGTCCCCCCTGGTTCGACAAGGACGCCTTCACCGACCGCAACCTCCGCTTCTTCGCATCGGAGATAATCCGGGAGAAGATACTCCTCAACTACAAGGAAGAGATACCCTACAGCTGCGAGGTGGGCATAGAGCGCTTCAAGGAGGGTGAGGAACGCTACGACATCGACGCCGTCATCTACGTGATGCGCGAGTCCCAGAAAGGCATCATCATAGGCAAGGGCGGCGCCGCCCTCAAGAAAGTCGGCACCCAGGCCCGCACCGACATGGAAGACTTCTTCCAGAAGAAGGTCTTCCTGACCGTTTTCGTGAAGGTCGACCCCGACTGGAGGGAAAGCCGCCGCGAACTCCGACGTTTTGGATACGAAGACTGACTGATATGGAAGACGAGAACATTGTGACCCCCGACATCCGGGAAGACGAGGACCTTGAGATAGAAGAAGGCGCCCAGGCAAGCGGACGCTACAACCGGCTGCTGGAGAGCGACGCCCGCAAGTTCAAGCTTTCGGGCATGTTCAAGGACTGGTACCTGGATTACGCATCCTACGTAATCCTCCACCGTGCCGTCCCCCATATCGCCGACGGCCTCAAGCCCGTACAGCGCCGCGTGCTGCACGCCATGTACCGCATCGACGACGGCTCCTACACCAAGGTCGCCAACATCGTGGGCCAGGCCATGCAGTACCACCCCCACGGCGACCAGTCCATCCTGGGAGCCCTCGTCACCCTGGGCCAGAAGGGCTTCACCATCGACTGCCAGGGCAACTGGGGCAACATCCTCACCGGCGACTCCAACGCCGCCCCCCGTTACATCGAGGCGCGCCTGAGCAAGTTCGCCAAGGAGGTCCTGTTCGACCCCAAGGTCACCCCCACCATGAAGTCCTACGACGGCCGCAACGACGAGCCCACCGAGCTCCCCGTGCGCTTCCCGCTCCTGCTCGCCCAGGGCACCGACGGCATCGGCGTGGGCCTCGCCTCCAAGATACTCCCCCACAACTTCAACGAGCTGCTCGACGCCAGCGTCGCCATACTCGAGGGCAAGCCCTACGAAATCTATCCCGACTTCCCCACCGGCGGCTTTGCCGACTGCTCCAAGTACATGCAGGGCAAGCGCGGCGGCCGCATCAAGGTCAGGGCCAGGATCGAGAAAATCGACAAGAGCACCGTCGCCATCACCGAAATCCCCTACGGCAAATACACCAGGGAACTCATCGAATCCATACTCCGCGCCAAGGACAAGGGCAAGATAAAAATCAAGAAAATCGAGGACATGACCACCGACAAGGTCGAGATACTCATCCACCTTCCCGGCGACGTCTCCCCCGACAAGACCATCGACGCCCTCTATGCGTTCACCGACTGCGAGTGCAACATCGCCCCCAACGCCTGCGTCATCCTCGACAACAAACCCAAGTTCCTTAGCGTCAACGACATACTTGAGTACAGCACCTTCCACACCAGGGACATACTCCTCCGCGAACTCAACATCAGGCTCGACGAACTGGAGCGCGACTGGCACTACAACTCCCTCGAGCGCATCTACTTCGAGAACCGCATCTACAAGATACTCGAAAAGGACCAGTCCAGCTGGGAGGAGCAGAAGGAAGAGACCCTCGCCGCCATGCAGGCCTACGAAGGCGAGCTCCGCCGTCCCGTCACCATGGAAGACATCGACCGCCTTGTCGACAAGCCCGTCCGCAAAATTTCCAAGTTCGACGTCAAGGCCGTAGAGGAGAAGATACGCGGCATCGAGGAAGAAATGGACAAGATCCGCGACGACATCTCCCACATCGACCGCTACACCATCGACTGGTTCAAGGGCCTCAAGAAAAAGTACGGCAAGGACTTCCCCCGCCGCACCGAGCTCACCGGCTTCGAGACCATCGCCGCCACCAAGGTCATCAGCAACAACGCCAAGCTCAGCGCAAACCTCGCCGAAGGCTTCGTCGGCATAGGCCTCAAGCGTGACGAGGGCGTCGAATTCATCAGCGAGTGCTCCGACATGTCCGAGATCATCGTCATCCGGCGCGACGGCAAGTACATAGTCACCAAGGTGAGCGACAAGGCCTTCTTCGGCAAGGACCTGCTGTACGTGGGCGTCTTCAACCGCGGCGACGAGCGCACCATCTACAACGTCATCTACCGCGAGGGCAAAACCTCCATCTACTACGCCAAGCGCTTCGCCGTGACCTCCGTCACCCGCGACAAGGAATACGACGTCACCAACGGCACCCCCGGATCCCAGATCATCTGGTTCACCGCCAACCACAACGGCGAGGCCGAAACCGTCCGCATCCTCCTGCGCCCCAAGCCCAAGCTCAAGAAGACCTCCTTCGAGTACGACTTCTCCGCCCTCGGCATCAAGAGCAAGACCGCCCGCGGCAACCTCGTGAGCAAGAACACCATACGTTCGGTGAGCCTGCGAAGCAAGGGCGTGAGCACCATCTCCGGCAAGCAGATATGGTACGACACCGACATCCAGAAGCTCAACGACGAGGGCCACGGCCTCTACCTGGGCGAATTCGGCGAAGGCGACAAGGTCCTTGCGGTGTTCCGCAACGGCACCTTCTACACCACTTCCTTCGACCTGTCGAACCGCTATCAGGGCGACGTCCTCCTCATCGAAAAGCTCGACCCTTCGAAGACCTTCACCGCCCTGTACTGGGATGCCGGAGTCAAGTCTTTCTACGTCAAGCGCTTCTCCTTCCCCGTGAGCGACAATACTCCCCTCCTGTTCATATCCGAGGGCAGCAAGTCCAAGCTCATAGCCCTTTCCTCCGACCGGCACCCCCGCTACGAAGTCACCTGGAAGCTCGAGGACAAGAGCCCCGACGTCATCGTGGCCGAAGAGTGGATAGGCAAGAAAGGCTATGCGGCCAAGGGCAAGAAGGTGGTCGAACGGGGCGAAGTCAAGAGCGTCCGCTTCGTGGAGCCCCTGCCTGCAGACGAGCCCTCCGAAGAGCCCGAAACGCCCGAAGAGCCCGAAGCTCCCCAGGCCGTTCCCGAAGCTCCCGAGCCCGCAGCCGACCTCCGCGGCAAGGAGATACGCATCCCCGAGACCGCCGACGAGGAACCAATCGAGCTCATATTCGAAGAACCTACTCTATTTTAGCCCCAGCGAGGCTGCCGGAAGGCCGTCGGCAGTGGCGCGCACGGTGATGCGGCCCTTGCCGGTGCGGCGCAGTATGGCCGAGGCGAGGCCGTTGAAGGCCTTTACTGACGGGCCTCTGAAGGACTCGTGCGAAGTGGGGTCACCGGCATCGACCGCAAGCAGCTCAGCAGCGCCCTCGACGCTGAAGGTCAGAGGGTTGCATGCAGACGGGACCATGGTGCCGCCGGCATCGGTGAGGGTGGCGGTGACGTAAATCAGTTCGTCTCCGACGTAATCGGCCGACAGGCGCACCCGGGAGGTCTCCCCAGCTGTACGGACAGTGTCGCTTGCGAGCAGCCTGCCGCTGTCGTAGGCGCTGCGGTCGGCATAGACTTTCACCGTCAGTTCTCCGGGTTCATAGGCAACATCGTCCCAGCGGAAGCGGTATTCGCCGTCCGCCCTCTCGCGCACGCCCAGCGACCTGCCGTTCAGGAACAGCTCGGCAAGGCGTCCGGAGGCGTATACGTGTACCGGGGTGATTTCACCCTCGCGGCCGGGCCAGGTCCAGTGAGGGAGGATGTGGGCGACCGCGAGATCGTGACGCCAGCGTGCCTGGTACAGCCAGAAGCGGTCCTTGGGGAAGCCCGCGAGGTCCATTATGCCGAAGTAGGAGCTGCGCGAAGGCAGGGGTTCCATGATGACCTTCTGCCCCCAGGATGCGAACATCGCTATGGCGGCCTCCTTCTCCTCTTCGGAGTGGAAGTTGGTGAGGATGGAGAGGTCGAGGTTGTAGGGGGTGGGCTCGCCCAGGTAGTCGTAGCCGGTCCAGACGAATTCGCCGCAGCACTCGGGCACCGTGTCCTCGTAGGACCACTCGTAGTCGGGCTTGGAGGCCCAGAGAGGGGCGTAGAGGTCGTAGGAGCTCACCTGGTAGGGGGCTCCGTCGAGCCAGCCGGAGCCTTTCTCTTCGGATACGGGGAAGAGGTAATAGCCGCGGGTGGATATGCAGGATGCGGTCTCGGAGCCGTAGAAGGGCTGGCCGGGATTGGCGTCGCGGAAACTTCCGTAGAGATGGGGCTTGTAGTTGAAGCCGTAGACGTCGATGGTCTGTGCGTAGGGCTGGCCGGCCGCCCAGGGGTTGTCGTTGCCGGCTGTGGTGGGGCGGGTGGGGTCTTCGCGGTGGCAGATTCCGGTGAGCCTGCGGGGGATGTCCCATTTGTCGGGGATGCCCTGTTCGCCCACTTCGTTGCCTATGCTCCATGCTATTACGGAAGGGTGGTTGCGGTCGCGATGAATCATGGCTGTGAGGTCCTTTTCGACCCATTCGTCGAAGAGGAGGGCGTAGCCGTTTTCTTTCTTGGGAACGGTCCAGGTGTCGGTGAGTTCATCGAGCACGAGGAAGCCCATGCGGTCGCACAGGTCGAGCAGTTCGGGTGCGGGGGGATTGTGGCTGGTGCGTATGGCATTGCAGCCCATCTCCTTGAGCTTGAGGAGCCTGCGGGTCCAGGCGTCGGTGTGCCAGGCAGCGCCGAGGGCGCCGGCGTCGTGGTGGAGGCACACTCCCTTGAGGAAGGTGCGCTCACCGTTGAGGTAGAAGCCGTCGGGGCGCCACTCGGCGGTACGTACGCCGAAGACGGCATGCTGCCTGTCGCACCATGCCGTGCGGCCCTCGCTTTCGGGGGCGCTCACCTCCACTTCGGCAACATAGAGCGCAGGGGCTTCGAGCGTCCAGAGGACGGGGCTGTCGATGGCAAGGGAGCGGACAAGGACGGCGCCGTCGGCCATGGTGACTACGTCTTCGGCCGAGGAGAGCACCTTGTCGCTGCCGAGGGGATGCAGGATGGTGCGGACAGTGCACTTTGCGCCCTCGGGAAGGAAGCCTTCGGCGCAGCGGAGGGTGGTACTGACCTGCACCTCGGCGCGGGAGGAGGAGACGTAAGGGGTTGTGACGCCTATGCCCCAGTGTGCGATGCCTGCCTTGGGCACGCGGAGCAGGCGCACGTTGCGGTAGATGCCGCCGCCTGGATACCAGCGGGACGACTCGGGCAGGTTGTCGAGGGCTATGGTGACGCTGTTGGGGCCGGGCTGCAGGGCGGGAGTGAGGTCTACGCTCCAGGAGGAGTAGCCATAGGGCCATCCGCCTGCAGGCGTGCCGTTTACGCTGACGGTGGCGTTGGACATGGCGCCGTCGACTTCGAGGAAGACGGAGCCTTCGAGATCGGCGGCCGTGACGGTCAATTCCTTGCTGTAGGTGGCTTTGCCCCACCAGGGGAGCTTGCCGCTCTCGCCGGGGTAGTCCTGGCAGAAGTCGCCCTCGACGCCCCAGTCGTGGGGAAGGTCGAGCAAGCGTGCTTCACCGTTCTCCGGGGTGAAGAGCCATGAGGCGTTGAAGTTCTCGGCCCCGGGCTGGAGGGGAAAAGCGGAATGGACTGTGGCAGTGCAGGATACGAGCAGCAAGGCGGCTGCGGCAAGGAAAGACTTTCTCATGTGGCTTGTCATTTGGTGCAAAAATATGAAAATTATTTGTATCTTGGGGAGATTAAGCGCAACCGCATATTAAGTATCACAACATATCTAACCTTTTTCAACATGTTAAAACACCAAATCCTCGCAGCGGCAACCGACCTCAACAGGATCTCGCTCGCGTCATGGGACTGGATCGTCATCGGACTCTTCTTCGTCGCCATGATATGGATAGTATGGGACGTCTCCCGCAAGAAGAAAGAGACCTCCGGCGACTACTTCCTGAGCGGCCGCACCGCCACATGGATTGCCATAGGCGCATCCATTTTCGCATCAAACATCGGATCGGAACACCTCATCGGCCTTGCAGGCACCGGCGCCTCGGCCGGCATGGCCCAGGCCCACTGGGAGATACAGGGCTGGATGATCCTCATCCTGGGCTGGGTATTCGTCCCCTTCTATGAGAGGAGCATGGTCTACACCATGCCCGAGTTCCTCGAGAAACGATACAACAAGCAGAGCCGCAGCATCCTCACATGGCTCTCCCTGGCGAGCTATGTCCTCACCAAGGTCTCGGTGACCGTCCTTGCAGGCGGCCTTGCCCTCAACACCCTCCTGGGCATCAACTTCTGGGTGGCGGCCCTCGCGCTCGTCATCATCACCGCCATCTACACCGTCATCGGCGGCATGGAGTCCGTCCTCAAGACCTCCGTCCTCCAGACGCCCATCCTGCTGCTCGGCTCGCTGGTCATACTCTGGCTCGGCCTCAAGGAGCTCGGCGGCTGGAACAACATGATGGCAATCTGCGGCGCCCAGAGCGTCAACGAATACGGCGACAGCATGACCACCCTCATGCGCAGCGGTCAGGACAGCGAATTCCCCTGGTACGGCGCCCTGTTCGGATCGGCCATCATCGGCTTCTGGTACTGGTGCACAGACCAGTTCATCGTCCAGAGGGTCCTCTCCGGCAAGAACCAGAAGGAGTCCCGCAGGGGCACCATCTTCGGAGCCTACCTCAAGCTCCTTCCCGTGTTCCTGTTCCTCATCCCCGGCATGATTGCCTTCGCCCTCACCAAGACCCCCGACTCCGCCATCGGCCAGACCCTCGCCGCCGCACTCGGCGTCCGTCCCGACGGCTCCGTCGCCAATCCCGACATCGCATTCCCCATGCTGGTCAACACCCTGCTGCCCGTGGGCCTCAAGGGAGTGGTGATCTGCGGCATCCTGGCAGCCCTCATGAGCTCGCTGGCCTCGCTCTACAACTCCTCGGCAATGCTCTACACCATCGACATCTACAAGCGCAAGCACCCCGAAACCGACGAGAAGAAGCTCGTCACCATCGGCCGTATCGCCACCGTCGTGGTAGTCGTGCTCGGCGTGCTGTGGATTTTCGTCATCCAGCGCATGGGCAAGAGCCTGTACAACTACATCCAGAGCGTCCAGAGCCTTCTCGCTCCCGCCATCGCCGCCACCTTCCTGCTCGGCATCGCCTGGAAGAAGACATCTCCCAAGGCCGGAATGTGGACTCTCATCGTCGGTCTGGTGCTCGGCTTCACCCGCCTCATCACCATGATCATCAACCCCGACGCCCACAATGTCTTCACCTACATCTTCAACGAGATGAACGTCTATGCCTTCTGCGTCTGGATGTTCCTCTTCTGCGTCGTACTGGCGATAGTCATTACGCTGCTCACTCCCAAGCCCGCCCCCGAACAGATCCAGGGCCTGTGCTTCGGCACCGCCACCCCCGAGCAGAAGGCCGTCACACGCGCCTCCTGGAACAAGTGGGACATCGTCCACTCCGCCATTATCCTGGCATTCACCGTAGCCTTCTACATCTACTTCTGGTAGGCCCCTCCCGTTATGCTGGAACAACTTAAAGAGCAAGTCTGCAAGGCCAACCTCGACCTGGTGAAGCACGGCCTGGTGATATTCACCTGGGGCAACGTGAGCGCCATCGACCGCGGGAGCGGCCTTGTGGTCATCAAGCCCAGCGGCGTGTCCTACGACGGCATGAAGCCCTCCGACATGGTCGTCGTCGACCTCGACGGCAACATCGTCGAAGGCGCCCTGCGCCCTTCATCCGACACCCCCACACACCTCGTGCTCTACAAGGCCTTTCCCGCCATCGGCGGCGTGGTGCACACCCATTCCACCTA
>FLNY01001613.1_pt1 | contig 21864 bp, 16 predicted proteins | sample 1140381 | NCBI WGS metagenome assembly FLNY01 (sample SAMEA3878172, study PRJEB12797) | bioreactor metagenome | biome: Moose rumen | place: Sweden | collected 2011-10
ATCTGACTACGGATCAGAAGGTTGCAGGTTTGAATCCTGCAGGAGTCACAAGAGAAAAAAGAGGAAACTAAGTTTCCTCTTTTTCTATTTTTGCTAGTGGCAATAATTCATGGTGATCTCTAAAAATTAAATATCGAATATTCAATAATATAAAATATAATTCTGCGTTATAAAATATAATTCTGCGTTATAAAATATAAAAACAACATCACCTATGAGTAAGTATTGGACCACAGGCAAACAAACCATTTTCGACGCAGAAAATGCGGCATGGTTATTTAATAAAAAACTATAAAGCAAAATGAAGCGACTCAACCTTCTTATAACTATTTTTTTTATTGTGCCATCATGGATGTCTACGGCACAAACCGATGATGTGGTATGGCATCGTGTTGACAGTTTGGAGAAGAGACAGTATTACAGTCAGGCCTATTCAGAGGCACTGGAGATATATAACAATGCTTTGACCGAAAGAAACTCAAGGCAAAGTCTGACAGGTGTTCGCTACCTTGCTTCTATCGGAGCTCATTTTATGGAAGGAAGTAACGACTCTGCACTGTGTCGTTACAAGTCGCTCTTGCCGTCCCTTCTCTCGGTCGACCAGGCAATATGCCGTATTTTCTTGGCTGATTTCTATGCTTCATTCTTTTCCAATAATAGTTGGAGTATAATGAATAATGCTGTATCCGATGAGAATAATCTGGATTATAGCCTGTGGCACTATGGCCGACTATGTGACACTGTCTCAACACTTGTTCGCGATGCTCTTTCGGACCCGATTCTGCTTCAACAGGTATCTGCGGAATCCTTAGGTAAGTTGGTTACCGTCGAAAATGGCGATGACGGAGACCTTACACCAACATTATACGATGTGATGGTCCGCAAAGCAATAGAAATCCTCGCTGAGATGAGATATTATACCAAGTTACAGTTGTCGGATATCGACAGTCCCGAATTGTTATTTGCTGAGCCGGAACGATTTGTTGACCTTAGGATTTCTAGTAGCGACTTATCGAAATCGGTTGCACAATTTGCTATACAGACCTTGCAGCAATATGAGAAATTCCATCTAATACGAGGTGACAGTGATGGCATTATGATGAAAATGTACAATCAGCGAATTTCTAACATTTCATCTTTTTTAAACTTTACTAGTATTACGGAGAATGACTTCCTGATTGAACAACTCCCTAAGGTGATAACCCACTATCGTAAAGGCAATAATGAGCATATCACGCAACTGTATTTTTCGTTGGCTACTCTTTTGAACGATAACAAACTCTATGTTGAAGCCATCAAGAATATCGACACAGCAATTGCCTTGTATCCGGACAGTCCAGGTGCCGTCGACTGTTTCAATTTGCGAAAGCGGATAATGTGCAAAAAAATCACTGTTGATATGGAACATGTGGCCATTTCTTCATCCTATCAACTGGGTATTGCCACCACTCGCAATGTCGACCATCTCTATTTTCGCGTTATTAAATACGTGAATACTGACCGCATAAGCAGCGACGATAAAAAACGCCAATTTCTACTTGCCCAGACTGTTGTTGAACAATGGGACCAGCCTATCGCACTCAGTGGAAAATACGATTTTCAACGGACTTTTTTCGTTGTTCCTCAAATGCCTCAAGGTGACTACCTCTTGTTAATATCGTGTGAATCGGATTTTGAAACTGAAGGTATTGTTGAAATGCATTTCATGGTTGAAGACTTGGCATTTCTTGCAGATCGTTATTCCGGTAGCAACCAAAGAGGTTTTGTTGTAAATCGGACCACAGGAAAACCCGTGCCAAATCAGGAAGTTACCTTGAGAGGAAAAAAGAATTATAACAGTACCTACCGTGATCTTGTCACAATCAAGACAGACAAAGATGGCTATTACGATTTCTCGTCATACATCAAATCTAATTGGAAAACAACAAAACGTTTTGTTGAAGTAGATGTGGTGACAACATATAATGGATATGTGATTAAGAATAATAAATATGGTATATTGGATAACGATACAATAGCCGAAAGTCATTTTCAGCTATACAACCACTATTTTCTTGACAGGCCGATATACAAACCCGGAGATACGGTACATTTTGCTTTCTTGACTTACCGTCAGAACCGACTGGATGCATATACTGTTTCCAGCGGTAACGATGACATAAGCTTTGTACTTCGTGATATCAATAACAAAGCCATAGACACTCTGCTGCTCAAGGCTGACAGTTACGGACTCTGTGAAGGAGAATTTATACTGTCAGTTGATGCAATGCCAGGTCAATGGGGTATCCGTACTGATGATCGTAATAGAGAAATCACTTATTTTACTGTTGAAGCTTACAAGCAACCTAAGTTCACAGTTACACTTTCTAAGCCAGCCGAGACTCGTCATTTCGGAGAGATGGCTCGTTTCGAGGGGATGGCCGCTTCGTATACTGCTGTTCCTGTTGGTGATGCTAAAATCACATACAGCATCACACGCAGCGAGATAGTTCCACGTTGGTGCTGGGGATGGAGCCGCTGGTGGCATCAGGTGTCGCCCGAAACAGTGGTGGCTAACGGAGAGTTGACCACTAATGCCGACGGGACTTTTACCGTCGAGTTCGTGCCATTACCCGATTCGAATATCAATATCAGCTACAAACCATGTTTCACATATAGTATTACTGTAAAAGTTACAGACCTTAATGGCGAAACCCACGAGGCGACAGAGTCGATGAACGTTGGATATGTAGGTGGCTATGCTGTTATCAAAAATGAAGACAGCGGCGTTGATGATTCGTTCACTATTGTCTGCAGCAACTTCGATGGTGCATCCATCGATGGCATCGGTCGAGTTGTGGTCGAACGCTTGGCAACGCCAACTGAACCAAAGCTCTTGAATCGACTGATTTCGGTGAACGACAGCACTATTTCCATGCCTTTCAGTCGCAAAGAGTTTGAAAAAATGTTTCCGCTATTTGACTATGATGGTTCGACTGCCGACTATGAGCATTGGCCGGTCGAAAAACGAATCTATACGAACACGGTTCACACAACTACAGAGAATCCATACCGCTACAGCCTCAAGGGGCAAAAAGAAGGCGTGTATCATATAACTGCCGTTATTGTTACCGATGATGGCGACACATTAAGTGCTGAAACATACAAAGTGTATGAGCCATCTAATGCAAAACGGCCAATAAAATCAGATCTTATTGTAGCTTCTGTGGAGAAAAGAGAATGTGAGATTGGTGACAGCGTCAAGTTGCGTGTCGGTAGTCGCTTCGACGATGTGACATTCATTGTCCTTGTTAATAAAGAGAATGTCTCATATCGACATGAAATACATCATGTAAGCAATGAATATATCAATATATATATTCCTGTCGCCAAGGAGCTGATTGGCGGATTTAAAGTTGAAGTTGCGGCAATCAAAGCAAACCAATTTGCTAATTATTACTTCACTATTGACGTCCCTTACTCCGAGAAGAAACTTAATGTAACTTTCGAGACTTTTCGCAATAAATTAGAACCAGGCAACAGCGAGCGATGGACATTACGCATAAGCGATTCTAAATCCGGTCTACCGTACACCGCACGGTTGTTGATGACGATGTACGACCATGCTCTTGACAACTATGGAAATCTCGCATGGAATCTAACTCCTTGGCGACAGTGGTACACCCGTGAAACGTTTAATATAATTAACTTTGTTTCGAGTAATAGTATCACAATGCAGCCAGTGTTTAATTATAGATATGCAAAGGATTATAAATATCATATCGTCAGCTTCAAAAAAGTTTTATATGAATATCGCTATGTTTACCATAGATCCGATAAATTAATTTTGATGAAAAGTGGTGGTACTGTACATGGTGAAGGAAATCTTGCGATGGAAGAAGAAATGGAATATGAGATGGATTCGGAAACGGAAACAAGAACTGTTTCGACTCCGGGCTTTTTTGAAAGCAATACACTTGAGTCTGTTGATAAAGAAAGCAGCGAAGAACTTCATATCCGAACTAATCTTAATACCTTGGCATTTTTCAGACCTTTGCTGACAAGTGACAACAACGGCAATGTTGAGATTAAGTTTACTGTCCCTGAACTCCTTACGGAATGGAGTATCAATGGTTTAGCATGGACTGAAGATATGAAGGTGGGAAGTATTAAGTCTCAGGCCATTACCCAGAAACGTCTGATGGCTGTACCCAACGTGCCGCGATTCTTGAGACAAGGCGACACATGTCTTATTTCGGTCAAGGTCAGCAATCTCAGCGGTCGTGAACAGGATATTGCAGTTACACTACGGATGACGGATGCTGTTAATGACAATGTATTGCCTATACTTGTAGGTGACACTGTCAAACATATCCATATAAATGACAACGCCAGTGGGCAAGTCGCTTTCCTTGTTGCCGTTCCGCAAGGCAACTTGTTTGTTGCCAAATACCTTATAGTAGCCAATGGTGACGGTGTCAGCGACGGCGAGCAGGCTACAATAGCCATATTACCTAATCGTCAACTTGTCACAGAATCGATGGCTTTCTATATCAATGGGATAGGAGAGAAGCATTGTGAGTTGAAACATCTAGTTGATTTAGATACTTTACAGTCTGACTTTAGTCTTGTAAACCATAGTCTTACTGTTGACATCACGCCTAATCCTATCTGGCTGGCTATACAGTCGCTTCCATACGTAGCTCGACAAAAGAATCCATCGAACATATATCTTGCTAATGCTATATATTCCAATAGTCTTTCATTTAAAATAGTAGATGACAATCCCAAAATCAAAGACCTTTTCCACCGATGGGGAAAAAAAGAACCCGATGCTTTCCAATCGGAGTTGGATCGTAACAGCAACCTCAAACAGACTGTTATGGAGGAAACTCCATGGTTACAGGATGCCATCAGTGAAGAACAGCGCCATCGAGATGTCGCCTGTTTCTTTAACAACACAACTATTAAAAACCAGTTGCAAAATGACTTGAACTGCCTTCTTTCCGCACAACTTTCCGATGGTGGCTGGAGCTGGATTGACGGAGGACAGTACAGTAGCCTATATACTACACAGTACATTCTCAAAACTTTCGGGCATTTGAGGCAATTGGGCGTAGAATTCGATAGTCGTACACGTCATGCTATGGACCGTGCCTTGGACTATGTCGATAGGGAAACATATACATATTACACCAAATTTGTAAAAAATCATGGCTATGACGTAATCAACCTCGATTATCTGTATCTTCGCAGTCTCTATCCGGACAATACGCTGAGCAAACAACAGAAAGAGGCATACGACTACTTTTACAACAATGCAAAAAAGAACAATGAGAGTTATCGCACCCTGTTCAACCAAGCGATGCTTAGCGTTGTATTTAATAGGGCAGGTGACATGAAACTGGCACGCGAGATTGCCATTAGAATCCGTGAAAAGGCTCTCTACAGCGATGAGATGGGTATGTATTGGCGCGACAATATCAGTGGGTGGTGCTGGAATGAACGTCCCATTGAGACACAGGCGATGCTAATCCGCACCATGGCAGAAGTGCTTGAAGACTACGAGAGCGTAGCTAAGATGCAGCAGTGGCTCCTTAAACAAAAGCAGACCACAAACTGGAGTACCGATGTGAGTACGGTCAACGCTATCCAGTCTCTGCTGATTGATTCATCCGCTCACTATTCCGGATTTCAGATTAAAAATACATCAATGACTGTTCTTTTCGGGAATCATAAACTATCAATCGATACTAGTCGCAGTCAACTACACATTAGTCAAAGTATTACGTCCGAAAAGATAACACCTGATGACGGCAAAATGATAGTCAGAAAAGAGGACAAAGGTACTGCTTGGGGATCTATGTATTGGCAATATTTCGAACGATTGGAAAAAATTCCTTCAAGCAGTATGGGTATAGCATTGAAAATGTCAATTTATAAGGTGATGAGTGAAGGTAAACTAACCCTTGTAGACCCCGCAGTGCCACTTAAAGTAGGCGATAAAGTCAGGATAAGGATAGAAATAAATTGTGATCGCAACCTTGAATATTTGGAAATCAAAGAACCACGTTGTGCTGCATTTGAACCCGTAAGTACCAAAAGTGGATGGAATTGGAATGGAGGTCTGAGTTATTATTGTTCTGTTACCAATACGGCTCACACGCTATACATCGACCGATTAGAGAAAGGAACTTACTATGTTGAACACGATTTCTATGTAAACAATGCAGGTGTCTATAGTACAGCACCTACAACAGTCCAATGTCTATATGCCCCGGAATTCCGTTCTGTGTGCCCAGTTCCGTTGTTGAAGGTGGAATAATGATAACTCTGTTGAAAACTAAGAGATGGAAATGCGCTATTTTAAGGAAAAATAGTAAATTTGCAAAGGCAATTTGTGCATGATGAATTTTTTAAGAAGGTATAAATCAGAGATATATGGTAATTACCGTGTTGCATATCTGCGTGACGGTCTGATTGCTGGGGCTGTCATGTTTCTTGTTATAGTTTTCTGTAAGCTGATATATTATCCCATTTATGCTCCCGAGAGTTATGTGACAGATATTACGTTGCTCGTTGTCACTTTGTTTTTCGCTTATCGTTACCGTAAGAAACTGCCAGAGGGGAAAGTTTCGTTTAAGGAACTAATGCTATTCGGTTTAGGATTAGGAGTTGTTGCTGCGATAGTATACGGGTTATCGCTGATGCTATATGGGAGTTTGATTGACAGAGATTTTTCTTCTCGTTGTCTTGAACATTTTGTGTTGGGAGAAATGCGAGGGTCTGGCACTGCAGAAGAAAAGGAGGCAACTGTTGCGGTAATGCGTAGTTATAAACTGCATACATGGGCTTTTATAGGTACATTTCGAACGGCGGTGATGTCGATAATGTCAGCATTTATAGCTGCGTTAATTTTCAGAACAGAGAGATTAGTGACTAGTGAGACGTAAAATGCGTCTCAAAAAATATATAATTATGGATATCAGTATTGTTGTTCCGCTTTACAATGAAGAAGAGTCGTTACCGCATTTGGCGGAGTGGATAGATCGTGTGATGAAAGAGCACGGTTTTTTATACGAAGTCATTATGGTTGATGACGGTAGTAACGATAATTCGTGGCAAGTAATCGAGCAGTTGAGTTCGGTCAATTCAAGTTACAAAGGAGTCAAATTCCGTCGCAATTACGGTAAGTCGGCAGCTTTGAATGTCGGTTTTTCACATGCCGAGGGAGATGTTGTGATAACGATGGATGCCGATTTACAGGACAGTCCAGACGAAGTCCCAGAATTGTTTCGTATGATACAGGAGGATGGATATGATCTGGTTTCAGGATGGAAGAAGAAACGTTATGATTCTAAACTGGCAAAGAACATTCCTTCTAAGTTCTTCAACTGGACTACGCGGAAGCTGTCCGGCATAAAGTTGCACGATTTCAACTGTGGACTGAAAGCCTATCGCCGCGATGTAGTGAAATCGATAGAGGTGTACGGTGAGATGCATCGTTATATACCTGTAATAGCCAAGTGGGCTGGATTTAACAAGATAGGAGAAAAAGTGGTGCAACATCGCAAGCGAGAATTTGGTGTGACAAAATTCGGTTTGAACAGGTTTGTGAATGGGTATTTAGACTTGATGTCGATTATGTTTATGTCGAAATTTGGTAAGCAGCCCATGCATATTTTCGGTTTGGTTGGTTCCGGGTGTTTCTTATTGGGTTTCGTGGCATTAGTCATTGTTTGTGTGCTGCGTCTGTGTGGCCGTATAGCACTTACTAATAGTGTGTGGTTCTATCTTTCAATGCTTTTTGTCCTGCTTGGTGGTATGCTGTTTCTTGCAGGATTCCTCGGTGAGTTGATTTGCAGGAATTCTTCAACTAGGAATACTTATCTTATTGAAAAAGAAATCTTGTAGAGACGCATAATATTGAGTCTGTAACTAGGATATATGGATTAGGATGTCGTCGTTATTTTTAGATAGGGATGGAGTAATCAATCAGCGTATAGTTGAGGGTTATGTCACCAAGAAGGAGAATTTTGTCTTGATAGACGGTGTGTTGGAGGCACTTGAGATTTTCAACAGCCGGTTCGACCATATTTTTATGGTTACCAATCAACAGGGAATCGGTAAAGGGTTGATGAGTGTAAAGGATTTGAATGAGATACATGAGGGTTTCATGCAGCAAGTGACGGCAGCAGGAGGCAGAATTGACAAGATTTATTTCTGTCCGTCACTAAAGACTGAGCATTCATTTATGCGGAAACCATCAATAGGGATGGCATTACAGGCCAAACACGACTATCTTGATGTCCGCTTAAAGGAATCGGTGATGGTAGGAGATACTGAAAGCGATATGCTGTTTGGTCGCAGGGCAGGGATGAGTACGGTTCTGGTTGGCGACAGTAAGTCCATAGCAACCAACAATCCTTTTTTAGTAGACTACTATTACTCAAGTCTTAAGGATTTTGCGTTAAGCCTCCTCCTGACTCCTCCTAAAGGAGGGGCGTTGTGTGATAAAGTTTAAAGAAATATAATATGAAAAGAATAATTGCATTAATATCGTGTTCAATGTTGCTTTGTTTGATGTTGACATGTGTTTCCTGTACCAGTCCCAGCGATATCGAAGGTCAATGGCAATTGGTGCAGTATTGTTATGGGAATGATTGTGTGTTGTTGTCTGACCATAATATAAAGCAAATGTGGACTTTTGCTGATTCTGGGAAAGGATGTCAAGTGCAGGAAGGTGTTATGGATAACGAAATCAGATGGTCGTTGAGTGCAGAGAAAGATACATTGTTTACCTCGATGATGGACGGTAGTAATGCCGATACATTATTTGTGTCTTATTTCGAGGCTGATACTCTTGAACTTAGCTCATTACTCAATAATATTCTTGTACGTCAACGGTTTGTAAGGATATGATGTATCGTCCTCATACAAAGGAAGCAAAGAAAAGCAGCCGACACAGGTTTAATCATCATGGCGATTCTAGAGGCATCTCTGTAGTGATTGTGGTTTTAGTTATGTTTATGGCGGTGCTGCTATATGCTTTTGTGAAGACGCAAAACAGTGGTGAGACACCTAATTATGCGTCTGTACTTGAGGTGCAAGATTTTGTAGAGACGTCGCATGCAACGTCTCTACCAGGGTGGCAACCAAATGAAAATATATCCATGTTGGATTTCAACAAGGTGAGTTATCGTCAACTTTTTAACGATTCAAATTATGTCCAACTTGCAGCCGCACGTAAATGCGGTATAGACCCCTCGACAATAAGCAACCCTTCGACCAATGATGGTCTCGTATACATCTATAGTACATGTCTTTATATAGTTGATACGATGTATCACTCTGTGCCTTATTTGATTCCGGATGCCGCAAATCTTTTAAGGTTTATAGCAGAGCGGTTCCAGACCCTGATGAGAGAAAACTATGCTGAAAAGGGGGAATATAGAATAATAGTCACCAGTGCATTGCGGACTAAAGAGAGTGAGCGAGCATTGCGCCGTGTGAACCGAAATGCTACCGATACATCATGCCATATTTACGGCACCACATTCGACCTTTCAGCACAACGCTATAGACATGAGAGCGGGGTGGATACGGTGGTGGATTTCTGTAAGCAGATGTTAGCCCAAACGTTGTATGAACTCCGCAGCGAAGGAATGTGCTATGTGAAGTATGAACGGGGGTCGTGTTTCCATATTACAGTACGAGATGGAAATGGCTTAACTTCAGTATCAAGGACTCCACTTCCTTCAACGAAAACCAAAACTAATACAATAACCAAAATCAATACGGAAATCAAAACTAAAACAAATACTAATACAGAAACTAATACGAAAATCAGAACGAAAAACGTGTCCAATGGAAGGTCGCAAAAAAACAACTCACAAGTAATAATAAACCAGACTAACGAATTGACTGAGCGAGAGCGGCTGTCAATGGAACAATTTGAGAAATAATGGCCTCTCCCCCCAGGCTCTCTCTCCTGAAGGAGAGGGGGTATTCAAAATTAAAACGAAAAAAATAAAAAAACATTATCATGTCTTTGCAATGTGGAATCGTTGGATTGCCCAACGTCGGAAAATCAACACTCTTCAACTGTTTGAGCAATGCAAAAGCTCAGGCAGCCAACTTCCCTTTCTGTACAATAGAACCCAATGTCGGAGTCATTACGGTACCTGATGAACGACTGAATAAACTCGTTGAAATAGAACATCCTGCGAGTGTGGTTCCCGCTACCGTTGAGATAGTGGATATAGCAGGTCTTGTGAAAGGGGCCTCAAAAGGGGAAGGACTGGGGAATAAGTTTCTTGGCGATATCCGCAATACAGATGCAATTATCCATGTCCTTCGTTGTTTTGAGGACGATAATATTACTCATGTTGATGGAACCATTGATCCGGTGCGCGACAAGGCTACCATTGATTTGGAACTGCAGTTTAAAGACTTGGAAACTATAGAAAACAGATATGCTAAAGAAGAAAAGAAAGCAAAAACAGGTGGCGACGCCAAGTCTAAAAAACTTGTTGAAGTGATGGATATATACCGTGAGGCATTGTTGCAAGGCAAGAGTGCAAGGACTGTTGAATTGGATGAGTCGCAACAGGATGCGGGTAGGGAACTGATGCTATTGACAGCGAAGCCGATACTATATGTATGCAATGTTGATGAGGATTCTGTCGTCAGTGGAAACAAATATGTAGATGCGGTAAGAGAAGCGGTGAAGGATGAGCATGCAGAGGTTCTTGTGATTGGTGCAGCCATTGAGTCGGAGATAGCAGAACTTGACACTTACGAAGAAAAACAAATGTTTCTTGAGGACATGGGGTTGAAAGAGTCGGGTGTTAACCGTCTGATAAAGGCTGCGTACAAACTGTTGAACCTGCAGACGTTTCTTACGGCAGGTCCAAAAGAATGCCGTGCGTGGACATTTCGCAAGGGAATGAAAGCCCCTCAGACAGCTGGAATTATACACAGTGATTTCGAGAGAGGCTTTATACGGGCTGAAGTTATAAAATATGAAGACTATGTTACATTAGGCAGCGAGGCCAAGTGCCGTGAGGCCGGCAAAATATCGGTAGAAGGGAAAGACTACGTGGTTCAAGATGGAGACATAATGCATTTCAGATTCAATGTGTGACGATTGGACTCTTTGATAATAAATAACGTTTTTGTGCGTTTAGTGGTTAATAATTATTGATGCGAAAAAATAAAAAGATTTTCGGATTTCTGGATTTTCGGATTATAGGTTTCCTGGATTTCCTTCCGACGGTCATACTGACTGTTTCGGTAGCGTCTTTATTTGTCAGCTGTTCTACGCAAAAAGCCAAATGGGCAAATATAACATACCACAACACAACCTGTCATTACAACACATGGTGGAACGGAAATGAGAGTCTGAAAGAGGGAGTTCGCAAGTTGGAAAAAAATTATGCCGATGACTATACCCAAATCCTGCCGGTTTATCAGATGGGTACAAAAGAACAAGCTATGGGGATTTATCCTCAGATGGATAAGGCTATAGAAAAGGGAATCAAGGGTATAAAGAAACACAGTATATATGTAAGAGGCAAAGAGCATGTAAAGTATGTCAAACATTGCTATTTACTTACGGCCTATGCGACCTTTTATAAGCAAGATTATGCAGCTACGGCTAACACCTGTCGTCTGATCGTAACACAGTATTCAGGCACTGTAGAGGCTGATGAAGCTAGAATACTTCTTGCCCGTTGCCTTGCACAGGAGAAGAACTATGCAGATGCGGAACAGGCATTAGACCAGCTTGTTAATGAACAGAACAAAGATAATTTTTCTCCGCAGTTGTCGGATAAGCTCTATATGGCAATGATAGAGAGTGTGTTGCCACAAGAGAAATACAAGAAGTCGGTTCAATACATTCGTCTGGCACTCGATGAAACAAAAAACCATAAGACGAAAGCCCGTCTGTATTTCATCATGGCTCAGATATACCAAAAGTTAGACAAGAGACCTACCGCAACCAAATATTATGAAAAAACACTGAAATGCAGACCGGACTATGTTATGGAGTTCAATGCGAGGATAAATATCGCTTCGTGTGTTGACCAACATCAGAGTAATCTGGCAGATATTGAGCGGAGTCTCGACAAGATGCTTAAAGACAAGAAGAACGAAGAGTTCAAAGACCAGATATACTATGCAAAAGCAGAGATGTATCTTGGTGCTAAAGATGCAAAAAAAGCATGCGACAACTACAAGTTGTCGGTTCAGGCAGCAGCCAACAATCCAAACCAAAAGGCTAAATCTGCTCTTCGCATGGCCGATGTGCTTTATGAACAATACGAGAACTACGACCTGGCCCAAAGTTACTATGACACTGCAATGCATATTATAAAACCCGATTATCCTCATTTTGACGAAATACGCTCCCGTTACAACACATTGACAGCATTGGTCGAGAATACTCGATTGATATATCTAAATGACAGCCTATTTGAAATGGCAGATATGGATCCCGGCAAGCGTCAGGCTCTTATTCAACAAAAGATCAACGACCTGCGGCAAAAAGAAAAGGAAGAGAAAGAACGCCAATTGATAGAGGAACTCAATAAAGACGCCAAAGGACAACAAAACACACTTCAAGGAGATTGGTACTTCTATAACCAAAACACAGTAAGTAAAGGTAAAGAGACGTTCCGTCAACGATGGGGGATGAGAACACTTGACGATTACTGGTTTTTATCAAAACGCAACTCCTTCAGTTTCGATGCCATGATACCGGGAATGGAGAGTGGTGATAATGACAGTTTAGATACTGAGTCCGACAGTGTTGCGACAGATTCGCTAAAAGTCCGGTCGAAAGACAATCCGGATGACCCTCACAATGTTGCCTACTACCTTAAAAACCTTCCCAAGACACAGGGGCAGCGTGATACCATGCATATGCAGATTGCCCGTTGCCTACTTAACGCAGGGTATATTTATTATGACGGCATTGAAAATACTGAGCGAGCCTTGGAATGTTATCTAAGACTGACCAAGGATTATCCTGAATCTGATGAAATAGTTCAGGCCTTTTATCAGTTATGGCGTATATATTCGAAACAAGGCAATACTCCCAATGCGAATTACTATAAGGATATGGTTCTAATGGGATTTCCCGATTGCGATTATGCCAATCTTATCAGGGATGACCAATATTATCTAGAAATAATCAAACGGAGCGAAGTGGCACAAAACGAGTATAATACGGTCTACAATCTCTATCGTCGCAAGAGATACAATGATGTAATTAGTCATGTTGACAACGCATTGACACTCTATTCCGAACAACCACTTATGGGTAAATTCCGCTATTGGAAAGGGCTTGCATCAATCCAGACAGGCGACACCACAACTGCTGCTGTTACGTTTGAGTCTATTATAGCCGACTATCCTGACACCACGCGTATTGTAACCCTTGCACGCGAACAGCTTTCTTTTATGCGCACTGGCCAATTTGCCACGTCAAAAGAGAATATCACATCCGAAGATGAAGAGAAGGGTAAGCACCGTTACGACGAGAACAAACGTGACATCACGGAGAATATACAGACTGGAGATCCCACAAACGACCTTCCTAAGGAGAGTCTTATGTATCGATATCGCCCCAACGAACAGCATTATGTAACTGTATTTATCAACGACAAAAAGATTGTTGCGACGCAGTTGCAATACGCTATTGCAGATTTCAATCTCAAGAATTACTCCAACAGTGGCTTACGCGCCAGTCCATCGCTCTTCAACGACACGACACAGATACTGACCATACATCGTTTCAACAATGCCGAAGAAGCTGAGAACTACAAGACTCATCTGCTTTTGGATGGCGGTCCCTTAACCAATTACAACTCCAACGATTATATAGTATTCACTGTTTCAACTCGTAATTTCAATACACTGTACAACCAAAAGAATATTGAGGCTTATCGTCACTTCTATGAGTATTATTATATTGGTGATAAAAATGAAAATTAGATAATATTATTAAAATGGCTAAATTTGCAGAAATGGAAACCACAATCAACACAATTGCCAAAGGCACCACAATCAAAGGCAGCATCAGCGCTGTGGGCGATTTCCGATTAGACGGGACTCTCGAAGGAAACATCACACTCAACGGCAAACTCGTCGTAGGAGAATCTGGTTTTATCAAAGGTAATATCGTGTGTCAGAATGCCAACATCATTGGGAATGTGAACGGCAATATTTCCGTAAAAGAGTTGCTCTCTCTCAACAGTACCGCAAATGTCAAAGGCGACATACTCATCAATCGTCTCAGTATTGAGCCGGGAGCTACATTTTCCGGCACTTGCCACATGCTCGACGAGGTGCGAAAAGAAAGCGAAGAAGCGGCAAACGAAGATTAACGCTCAATTATGGCCATTGATGACCATAATGGTTGGCTGAGATATTCCTCAATCGGCCTAGAAATGGCTTTGATTGTTGGGATTTGTGTGTGGTGTGGTGTCGCTATCGATAAAAGACATCAGGGACAATTCCCTTTGTTCACAATACTGCTATCGATGCTTGGTTTATTGGTCTCTATAATATATCTTGTGAAAACGACAAAAAAATAGAATATCAAATGGAACAACTTTTCTATCATTGGGCTGGAGAGGAATGTCAAAGCAGAATGCAGATGACAGCCAATGGCTCAAATCGGATGTATTATAGATTGAAAGGAGAGACAAGAAGTTGTATTGCAGCGATTAATATGGATGTTCGTGAAAACGAGGCTTTCTTCTATTTTGCAGAACAGTTACATGGCAAGGGTGTAAAAGTGCCACGCTTATACGCTATAAGTGTAGATCGAACGATGTACTTGCAAGAAGATTTAGGAGATGTGACAATCTATAACTATATACAGTCACGCAAGACAAATGGTGTTGACGTTTTGCCGTATATGCGTCAATGGTATACGACAGCTATCGACAAATTGATAGAGATGCAAGATAAATGCAGTGATATTGAATATAGCTGCTCATATCCGCGACCCTCTTTTGACCGACAGGCTTTGATGTGGGATTTCAACTACTTCAAATACTATTTTTTAAAACTCTTCCATATCCCATTCGATGAACAGTTGCTGGAAAGGGATTTCAATCTGCTATGCGACTACCTATTGAGTGATGAGTGCAACTATTTTGTACATAGAGACTTTCAGTCGCGTAATATAATGGTGGTTGGCGACGAACTATATTTTATAGATTTTCAAGGGGCTAGAAAAGGATCTCAGTACTATGACGTGGCTGCTTTGTTATATAGTTCAAAATCGGATTTGCCGGATACTTTGCGCAAAGAGTTGTTACAGCATTTCCTTGAGAAAACCACGTCAAGAGACTCAGACGTTGCCGGACGTACACGAATGTTCTATGCCTACGTATTGGCACGCATTATGCAGGCTATGGGAGCATATGGTTACAGGGGGGTGATAGAAAAAAAAGATTATTTTATCAAGAGTATACCGTTCGCTGTCAATAATCTGCGAAAAATAATCGAAGACGGATATTTTCCGGAGGGAGTTTCTCATTTAGTCGAAGTAATGCACTCGATTGTCGAAATGCCTGAATACAAAACAGAAAAAGAGGGTCTATCCGTAAGCGTATTCAGCTTTTCTTATCGTAAAGAGATACCGTTCGACAAATCAGGCAATGGCGGTGGATTTGTGTTTGATTGTCGTCTGCTGCCGAATCCAGGCTTGTACGAGGAGTATAGGACGTTGAACGGACGGGACAAACCTGTCGTTGATTTCTTTTTGAATCATCCTGAAGTTGAAACATATCTCGATAATGTCAAAAAGATTGTCAGTCAGGCTATAGAGAGTTATGTCAAACGAGGGTATACACGTCTTATGCTTAATTTCGGATGCACCGGTGGTCGTCACCGTTCTGTATATTGTGCCGAGCAAATAGCAAAATTCATCCGTCAAAATTATAGTTGCAATGTATTATTGTACCATCTGGAACAAGGAAGATTATAGAGAGTAAAACCCGACAGAACAAAAGGTTATGACGATGATTGAAAAAAATATGTTTTTTCTTCCGTAACGTTTTAATAAATATATGTATATTTGCAAATTCAATTTAGTGTAAAAAAACAATAAAAAATAATAATAAAATGAGCAAGACTGGATCTCTTATCCTAAAAATCGTTCTTGGCGTATTGATTGTTTTTCTCGCCATCGTGATTTTCTTATCTGTTAATCGTCCACAACAACGTGAGGCTGAATATTTCACCCGTCGTGATGCTTGTGGTGAGAAGCTGAAAGTAATTCGTACCCTCGAAGAGGCGCACAAGACTACTTACGGCCGTTACTGCGGTGATTGGGACACATTGTTGATTAATCTGCACAAGCAGGAACAACGCGTCGTTAGAAAAGTAGCCGCTGAGAACGCACCCGACTCAGTGTACGATATGCCCGAATTGGAAGCTATTCGCAAAGGCTGGATTATACAGGAAGAAGTAAAAGTTGTCCCGATTGAAAAACTCCGTGAAGATGGGAAATTAAAACTTTCGGACGAAGAACTGGCTGATGTAATTTATGTTCCCTACACTCACAAACAAACAAAATTCACCATCAAGGCCGACTCAGTAGCCGCATCTTTATCGGGTGATGGTGATAAGTTGCCTACATTTGAAGCTTATGTAACTCTCGACGAATTGTTTGCAGACTACAATAATGATTCCAACTCCGGATTCTTTGAACTGTTTACCGGCAGTGACAAACAATGGCTGATCAACAAGAAAGCCGAACTAAAGGACATGGGACGTTTCCTTGGTTGGAAAGTCGGAGACATTACAGCCCCTGTCACTGAAGGCAACTTTGAATAATATTGAATATTATGTCATATAAAATCAACTCGTTCTCAATCTCAGAAAAGGCAGTTGGTTCATACGAAAAGAAATTATCCATTTGCCTGATGACAAATGGATTTTCTTTTTCTGTGACAACGGTTCACGACGAACTGCTGGCCATCGGAGAGGTTGGATGTAATCTGAATGCACCGATGCCGGTTCTTCTGTCCGACATAAAAGGCGCAATGGACCAGTGCAAGATTTCTTCGATAGGATTTCATGATGTTGAATTAGTGGTAAACACACACCAGTTTGTTTGGATTCCACAACATCTGTACGATATAACACAACGTCGTGCCTATCTCGAAGCTCTCTGTACTATCGACGCATCGTGTGGAGTGTATGATAGCTACAATGAAACTATCAAGTCGACAATAGTATTCTCTGCCGAGTCATCGGTAGTATCCACTTTTATGGTAGCCTTACCAGGGCTGGCAGTCCGTTGTCAACATGAGAAGTTTGTTAACAATGACACGATTGCTGCCAGCGACTTGAAATCGTTGATGATAGTAAATGCACGGGAAGGTGAATCGGATTTCTGTCTCTTTTGCAACAAAAAATTGCAGATTTCCAATACATATACATGTTCAAATTTTGACGAGGTTATGTTCCATTCTCTCAATTTGTCGAAGCAGTTTCACTTGGATGATGCAGAGATGGCAGTTGCAATCTGCGGAAATGTTGACGAAGGTCAATATGCAATGTTCTGCAAGTTTTTCCCACAGGTGGCACTATACATGGGACGTTCGCTGACTCTTACCAATCCCGATATGCAACACGTCCGTCTATACAGATACGCGACCGTATTGTGATTAGTTAATCCAAAAATTACTTCTGGTGAGAATAATAGCCGGTACATTACGTGGTCGTCGCCTGAACCCTCCTGCCAACCTGCCAGTCCGTCCAACAACCGATATGGCGCGAGAAAGCCTATTCAACATCCTTAATAATTATGTATATTATGAGGATTGTAAGGTTTTGGATTTGTTTGCAGGTACAGGAGCAGTAAGTATCGAATTCGTCTCACGTGGAGTAGAGCATGTGACAAGTGTTGATATAAATAACGCATGTACTGATTACATAAAATCCGAAGTAAATCGCTTGAACTTGAATAATGTTCATGTGGTGCGTACCGATGTGTTCGACTTGTTAAAACATGTAAATACCAAATTCGACATTGTTTTTGCCGACCCACCGTATTCTATGCAAGGACTGGAAAAACTGCCAGACTTGGTATGCAATAACGACATGTTGACAGATGACGGTATATTTATCCTTGAGCATCCCAAGGAAAACTCATTCGAAAATCACCCGAACTTTTGGCAACATAGAACTTACGGTAAAGTGAATTTTACATTTTTTTTCAATCTTAACAAAAATTAAATTATTTTGACATCGAAACGTCCAATTATACTTTAACTTTTTTGAATTATGCAAGCAATAGTAAAAACCAATTTCCATTTCCCTGGACAAAAGAGTCTGTATGTCGGCAAAGTGCGTGATGTATATAATATCGACGACCGTTATATGGCTATGGTTGTAAGCGACCGTATTTCTGCATTTGATGTGGTTTTGCCCAAGGGGATTCCATATAAAGGACAGGTATTGAATCAGATAGCATCAAAATTTCTTGACGCAACATCGGATATTGTCCCAAACTGGAAAATAGCCACACCTGACCCCATGGTCACTGTAGGGTTGAAATGCGAGGGTTTTAAAGTGGAAATGATTGTCCGTGGCTATCTTGCCGGTTCTGCTTGGCGTGAGTATAAGGCCGGCAACCGTATGCTTTGCGGAATCCCTCTCCCTGAAGGAATGGTCGAAAACCAAAAATTCCCCACACCGATAGTAACCCCGACTACAAAAGCTGACGAAGGACATGATGAAAACATCTCACGTGAGGAAATAATCCGTACTGGACTGGTCTCACAAGAAGATTATGACCAACTGGAACACATTTCGCTACAGTTATTCCAACGCGGCACTGAAATTGCGGCAAGTAAAGGTCTCATTCTCGTCGATACCAAGTATGAGTTCGGAAAACGCGACGGCAAGATATACCTTATTGATGAAATTCATACACCTGATTCGTCTCGCTATTTTTATGCCGATGAGTATGAGGAACGTTTGGCTCGCGGTGAACGTCAACGCCAATTAAGCAAAGAGTTTGTGCGCGAATGGCTTATGGAAAATGGATTCCAAGGTAAAGAAGGTCAAAAAGTACCGGAAATGACCGAAGATATTGTAAACTCCATTACTGACCGATACATTGAACTCTACGAACATATTACTGGTGAAAAATTCATAAAGGCAGACCAAAGTGCCAACATCGAGTTGCGAATAGAGAAGAACGTTTTGTCCTGTCTTCAGCAATTGTGAAAAAAATTCCACATACATTTACAATCGTCTTTTCTCTGATTGTTTTCGCCGCCGTACTTACATGGATAATCCCCGGCGGCGAATTCGTTAGGGGAAATGTCGAAGTCTGCCAGCCTGACGGAAGCATCGTTACACGAGAGGTGGTACAGAGCGGCTCGTTCCATTATGTTGACCGTTCCCCACAGACGTGGCAGATTTTCTCTTCTTTATTTTCTGGTTTTTGCGACAAAGCTGATATCATTGTCTTTATCCTTATGGTTGGCGGTGCTTTCTGGATACTGAACAACAGTCACGCAATTGATATCGGAGTGATGGCATTCCTCCGTCGTATCCGACGGCTAAATCGAATCGCCCTCTTTCGAAGACTAGGAGTGGAAAATATTATTATCGCACTCATAATGGTACTCTTCAGTCTCTTTGGGGCTGTATTCGGTATGAGTGAAGAAACCATCGCCTTCGTAGTGATTTTTATTCCGTTAGCTATTTCGATGGGATATGATTCAATCGTCGGAGTTTGTATGTGCTACATGGCAGCACATATCGGATTTGCCGGTGCAATGCTCAATCCGTTCACCATTGGCATAGCTCAAGGTATTGCAGAGCTGCCGTTATTTTCGGGACTCGAATACAGGTTCTTTTGCTGGATAATTCTTACCGCCATCGGAATAACATTTGTATTGCTGTATGCAAAACGTGTAAAACTTCATCCGGAGATGTCCCCTGTATACAAATTGGATAATTATTGGCGTGAACGTAAAGATAATACAATTACAGAAGAGGGAGTGCCTGATCTTGTCGAAAAACGGCGTATGCGACCCGCTTGGGTAATGTATCTTTTGTTGTCGCTTACTATGATTATAGTGGCGATACTTCATCCCAAGTCGGACCTAGGATTCCCCTTCTATCCTGTTTTAGCCGCACTTTTTGTCCTGACAGGATATCTAACACTTCGCAGATCGGTTCATTACTTCATTCTTGACATTCTACTTTTCACTATTGCATATCTCGTTGTCGGAGTGCTTGGATATCAATGGTATGTCAAGGAGATATCTGCTTTGTTTTTCGCTATGGGTATTTTTTCCGGAATTGCAGCGGGTGAAAATGCCGACAGTATCGCCAAATTGTTCCTTGCTGGCTGCAAGGATATTCTTTCTGCTGCACTTGTGGTGGGACTTGCATCAGGCATAATATTCATTCTTCAAGATGGTAAAGTAATTGATACAATCCTATACGGACTTACTCGTTCGTTGTCGAAAACAGGCGATGTGGTATCCACAAGTGCTATGTATGTATTCCAGACATTGTTGAATGTCATTATGCCGTCTGGGTCTGCAAAAGCAGCACTCACCATGCCTATTATGTCGCAGTTTGCCGACCTTGCAAATATTTCACGGCAGACGGTAGTACTTGCATTCCAGTTTGGCGATGGTTTTACCAATATGCTTACGCCTACATCGGGTGTACTTATAGGATGTCTCGGAGTGGCACGAATACCTTATGCCGTCTGGCTGAAGTGGGTTTGGAAATTCATTTTGTTACTTATTATTATAGGTTTCCTACTGCTTTTACCAACCTTGTTTTTTACGATACCGGGGTTTTAATAACATTGATTTGATACGATGAAAACATTAATTAAACTGTTGGGATTGACTTTGATGTTGACGTTTAAGGCTATTACCGTCAACGCTCAGGATACCAATTATGCCCGAAGGATAATTCGTGATCTTACTTCCGAAAGAATGCACGGACGCGGCTATTCATTCCATGGAGACAGTATTGCTGCCTCATATCTGCGTAACGAAATGCGACGTCTGGAATTGAAGCCCCTGAACAGTGTCTATTACCAGCCTTATACATTCAGCACATTCTCGATGGAAGGACCTGTGATGCTGAAAATCGGGAATAAAATCCTCCAGCCTTACTACCAGTATCGAATACCGGCCTGGTCTCAATCATCGTGGGGTAAATACAAAGTGCTGACCATTCCGGTAGAGACAATCGTTGATGCAGAAAAACTCAAGAAGTTCCTTCATAAAAACAACGACCTTCTTCGTGAAGTCTTTGTCTATATAGATGCTTCAACGGACTGTTCAATGCTGAGTGATTCCCAAAAAAAATCATTCGACAATATCTTGTCTGTGTTGCGACGACGCAATCCATTCAATTCAAAAGGCATTATCGTTGGAGTAAATCAGCTCTCCACCTATTCTCCTGCATATACTGATTATGAACACGGCTACGCATTCATAGAAGTCCTTTCGTCATGCGTACCTAAGAAGATGAAGAGCATCGACTGTTCTTTCTTTACGCAGTTTCATCCCAGTTACTCTACTCAGAATGTCTGCGGCTATGTGGAAGGTGAAGTCGATACCATGATTGTCTTTACTGCACATTACGACCATTTGGGAACGATGGGTGACTCTGTCATCTTCCATGGTGCCCATGATAATGCCAGCGGTGTTGCGGCAGTACTTGATTTGGCTCGGATGGCTGCAGCCGAAAAGCCTCATTATACTCAGGTATTCTACCTTTTTAGCGGAGAGGAAGCCGGATTGCAGGGTTCACGTTATGCTGTTGAACATCCTCTGTTTGATTTCAGCAAAGTTCGACTGTTAGTCAATATTG
>FLNY01003799.1_pt1 | contig 21847 bp, 13 predicted proteins | sample 1140381 | NCBI WGS metagenome assembly FLNY01 (sample SAMEA3878172, study PRJEB12797) | bioreactor metagenome | biome: Moose rumen | place: Sweden | collected 2011-10
CTGGTTCCAGCAGGTGAGATGTTTGACATACTTGTTCCCATCATATTTGCGAGTGAGGTAGTTGAAATGATTCCTGTCAAGAAATGCGATCAACTGAGAGAATACAAACTTATCTTGAAACATATGCAGACCATTTAGGCCGCAAAGTTACAAAATCAAGTCCGTTGACTCTTTAAACTACTCGTAAAAGACTTTATTTCAGCGATTTCAAAGAACGATTAGTCCACTTTAACGGGACAGTAGTGTTATTTATGACTTTATTTAGGTCCAATATAAGATGGAGATTCGGGCAGATATTTGGGATCAAGTGGATCGTAATAAATTGTTTGAGTATTATAACCTTCTTTTTCCATTAATTTTTCCCGATTCTTTGCTCTCCTATGTCCTGATGGAGTGTCAGGTTTGATTATTACATAGTCTCCATTAGGAAACTGAGCATCTTTCCTTATTCTTTTTCCAGAAGATAGTGGTACGGTGATTTCTATGGATGCTCCCGCATCAAATAAATCTTTTTCTATTTGTCTATGAGCTTCTTGGCCAATTCTTGCTTTTTTATGTAATTTCTCATAAGATTTAGTCCTAGTTATTATCTTCCCAATATCCTTTACATCATTGATGCTCAGCGGTAGTGCCTCTGATGCAAGGCTGATGCCCGCCCAGACTTTGCTTCCCGTGGAGGCCTCACTGTCTGTGAGGGTGTTGATGTCATCCTTGATGTCGGATACAGCCTGTGCATAAGTGGCACCCTCAGTGAGGGCCTTAGCACCATGCTTGGCTACTTGCTTGCCAATCTTCACGGAAGCTTTGGCAAGTTTTGTCCATACGCTATTGCCGTCAGGATCTATCGCATTTACAGGATTGCCCATGCAATAAGCATACGGACTCCAACTATAGTAGCTCTCAGCCTTGCTGTCTTGTGTATGCCAGCGAGCAAGTACTGGGTCATACATCCGCGCCCGTGAGTCATACCAATCCAACCCATGCATACGGTCCAGCTCCTTCCCGCAGAACTTATAAGGCTGCGAGGGAGTCTGTGGGAAGGTGGTGCCGTAGGGATAGTAGTGCGTCGTTTCCTCCACAGTTCGATTGCTGTCGAGTACTACGTTAACGCTGCCCAGATGGTTGCGCAGGAAATAGTGGTACGTGGGTATGCCGCTGGCGGAAAGGGTGATATATCCCTCATCTGTCAGAATCCGGTCCACAGCCCCGTTCTTATAGATGACATTGTCGCAGTAGTCCGTTGTCGTTTGACCGCTGGAAGACAGGGCTGGCGGAGCATGTGTCACTTCCAGTTTCCGCCCCTCTGCATCATAGGTATATTGGATTGTGGCACCGCCAGAGAAGGCTATCTGACTTGGCAAGTTTAGCAGGTTATAGGTGATGGCGGTGATACCTCTGTTGAAGTCGCAGGTGGCATTGCCGTTGCTGTCGTAGAGATATTCTGCTGCGATGTTCACACCGTCGCTGAAGTCCATCACGCCCGTATAGGTGGGCGAGCCGGCGGCATCCGTCACCTTGCGGAGCTGGTTTCCGTTGTAGGTCAGCGTGACGTTGTCTATCAGTCCGAAGTTGCCGTTGTCCATTTGACCGTGACGCTGCATGGCCGTGATGTTGCCGTGGCGGTCATAGCTGTAGGCTGTACTGTAGTCTCCGATGTGCATACTGAGGGCGTAGCCGTCGGAGTAGTCGGCAGATGTGAGGCGGTTCAGAGCATCATAGTGATATAGATAGCAACGAGGCCAAGGCTGATCCGGTGAGCGCCATATACTCATGGCTGCGTTGCCGTTATATAGGCGCAGGCTGTCGGCCAGCAGCAAGCCCATATAGTCCTCAGAATTATAAATGAGTTGTTGACGGAACTTATTGCTGCTGATGAGTGTAGGCCAGGAACGGACATTGTATTTGTACGTTATGACTTCACCGTTACCCTGTGTCTTGGCAGAAAGCCGTCCCACCTCATCGTAGGTGTTGGTGGCAAGGGTGACGGCCGAACCACTATTCAATGAGTGTGTAGTAGTCAGCAACCGTTCTGCCTGATCGTAGGTGTAGTTATAAATCTCAGTGATGGCACTCTGTCCTGTAGCCGTATGCACATGCTTCTGCTGTAATGGCTTGCCTGTAAAGGATAGCTGGTGGTAGGTGTGTTCGAAGCCTCCGAGATGGTTGGTAGCATGGTGCTGCACAAGGCGGTCGCGCTCGTCATAATAGGAGGCCTCTATGCTATATGAGGGAGAGGCTGTTGCTAACCTGTAGGTGCGCAGACCTGTCAGCTGTCCTCGAGCTTTGGTATATCGGGCACCATAGCCTGACTGCGCAGAATAGGCCAGCTGCGTCTGGGTGGCAGAGGGCTCGAGGCTGAGGAAACTGTAGGAGTCAAAGTATTGGACGGACTGGAGCTGTGCCGTCGTGGCCTGTGACGTTGTGAGAGGCGATGTGTAACCACCCAAAGTACCGCTGCCTGAGTAGGTGGTAGTAGTGTTGTTAACTCCGTTGGTTGTGGGTGCCGTGGTACTGACGAATGTTCCCGTGACAGTGGGGCGGCTGAATGCATCGTAGAGCCTGAACGACCAACGGTTGGAGGCACGCTGGTTACCATTCTGCGAGAAGGCAAGACGTCCGAGTGTGTCATAGCGGAAAAGCAATTTCTCCGCACCCGGAAGTTTTATTTGTGTACATAAACCACGACCGTCGTAGTCATAGAAATAGGCATAGTCGAGGAGAGTGGCATCAGAGGTGGAGTTCCATGCTGTGCCTGCACCTATAAGGGCGGCAGAGGCTTCGGGAGGCAGTACACAACGAAGCTGCCCGAAGCCGTCAAATATATAATAGGTGTCATAATTCTGATTCCCGACAACAGCACGTTGCAGTATCTTGTGATTCTGGAAGTCCGTGAATGCGTAGGCGATATGCCCGTCTTCATCGGTATGCATTGTGACACGCAGCTGCCCGGCAGGAATTGCACCCAGACAGCGAAGCATGCTGCCGTCCATCACATAGCGAAGACAGGAAAGTGTGCCGGAGGCCGAGTTGATCAGTTCCTCAGTGCCGACGCTCTTTCCTTTGTCATACCATTCCTTGCCAGCCCCCAGTCGTGAAGTGATACGGTTCAGCGCGGATTTCTCGTAGATATACTCTGAGAATGGCCTTTGGTCTCCATCATAGAGCGTTGAGGCCAGCGCGGAGACCTTGAATGATGCTGCGTCAGTCTGGAGGCTGCCGACATTGATGGCTATTGGAAGCCAGCTGCGGTATTCACGGTCCAACCCCTGATATTCTGTAAGTGATACTATGTCCTTACCCGTGGGACTGGCCCCAGCCAATGAGGTCTCAAATGGGCGCCCGAGTCCGTCATAGAAAGTATATTGGTCGAGGAAATCAGTTCCTGTAGCGGACAATAGCGAACGTTTTCGAACATAGTTGCTCTGACTGTCGTTATCGCGGTAGTGATATGTGTACGTCTCTGTAGGAACGGACTGGAGGACGCCTCCGGAAGTAAGGAACGGAACGTTGACGGCTTTCAGTCTCCCGAAACCGTCAAAGCTGTAGCGTGTGGTTTTGCCTGATGCATCGGTAACGGTGGCTATCTCACCGCACGGATCATAGGTATAGGCACTGACAAGGGCATGAGCAAGAGCCGATTGCAACAGCCCTGTCTGGAGCTTCAGCGTATCAGGAGTAGTCGTTGCCGAGAGTCCTTCCGGGGTCTTGTTGAAGACTGAGCTCACAGCACTGCGGACCTCCGTCTCAGTCGTACTGCCCATCAATATCTCTGCAATGGGATACCGTCCCTGATATGACCATAAATAATATCGGTGGTCGTGGCCATTTAGTACGACGTGCAATGGATTGCCGAAGCCGTCATAGCTCAAGTAGGCTAAGGTCTGGTTCTCGTTGTTGCGGGTAATAGTATATAGCGATGGCTCGTAGAATGATGTACCAGAGACGGTGAAGGAGGAATAGTCGGTCGTGGCTGATGTGGAACACCCGCCGTAAGAATGGGTGACCTGCAAGGGCTTGCCTATGATATTTCTGGATACCAACTGGCTGGCTGTAGGATCAGACGGCAAATCATAGCTGTACAGGAACTTCTCTGTTTCGGCATCGCCGCTGTCTACATAGTGCTGTCGCTGAGTGGGGTTGAGGTAATTGCTGTTACCATAAATGTTTTGTGTGACTTCCTGTATGCTGTCACCGTTAGCATAATAGCAGGTCGTATATTTAGTTTGAAGGACTTTGGCGGAAATAAGGTCATAAGTGTAGAAGTTGAACCTCTTGAAAAAAGTCTCCTGTGCGTTGGGAATGGTATTCTGCATCGGGAGCCTGTCACATAACACGTTAACACCCAACGAACGGAAAACGCGGTTCTCCAGATTCTGTTCATCAATGTTGTACTGATAATCTTCCTGACAGACCTTGACATCAGAGCTTCCATTGTTCTTATATACAGTCTTAGACAAGAGAAGCATTTCCAAATAGTCGTTGGCTTGATAGGGAAAATATTTGGGCCCCTCGGGCATGAGCGATATCAGGAGCGGAGCTATGTATGGCCGCTCGCGGTAAGTGTAGCGTGTACTATATGTGCCGCTTCTATTCGATGTTGTTTCCGTTACAGACCTGTATTGAGCCGGACTGCCATGATACCCTATAAGATTGTCACCGCAGTACTCGTCGATGCCAAGAGGGAAGTTTGTAAGGCCTAAAAGATTGGAGGCATAATCAACAGGTGTATAATAGAACCGCTTGAAGCATGGTGTCGGAGCCGCGATACCAGAAGAATGTCCGTTGTCATCCAGATAAGAATATGTTCTCTGCTCTATAACAGTGTCATCTGCATCATATTCGGTAATTGCCTTGATGCGGATGCCGCCAGCAATCTCTTCATGGGTATTAGTTACGGCTATGTTCTTCGGATAGGTGTAAGTGATGTTCGTGGGCTGAAGCAGGGACTCGTCATAATGTAGCCCAGACAGGTTGTATGTGACACGCCAGCGATAGAATCCGCGTGGAATAGACGAAGAATATTGATAAAAGAAAATAGGATCGCCGGCCTGATTGTAGCCCGTTGGTGTGAGGTTGTTCCATGAGAAGAGATTGAGATTCCTGTAGGATGTATATATGTCTCCCGTCATGGCATTCACAAGCTGGATCGTCTCCTCCCAAAGCCCTGGATTGCTAATTCCGAATTCAATGGTAATGTTTGTGGCCGTCTCGTCAGAGACATGGAAGATATTGCTGAGGTGCTCACCGAAGCCTGTCGCATGGAAATTCTCTGTCGTCAGCTGTATGGTGTAAGACGAATCCTCACAGAATGCATAGTTGTTCTCATATTCATAGCAAGTCTTTCCTCCCGTCGGGTAATGGATTTCCTTCAGACTTCCGGCTTTTGCATGTTCGTTGGGATAGCGGTCGGCTGTGTTAAAGTTGCTGACATCAATATGTCCGAGGCTTGAAGGGAACAGGTCGGTGTTACTGCAGCCATTGGCGTAGCCCCAGATATCTTGGCCATATGAATGGTAGTCGTCTGGCAGTCCGGAATAATACGTGAATTGCCTGTAGGCTTCCTGATTGCCGGATGCATCATTCTTGGTGATGACAGAGAGGTAGCGCCGGGTTCCACCAGTATAGCTAAAATCGTATCGCTGAAGGGTATTGGACTGAATATCGGCAAAAGAGATGGAACTGATCAGATGGCATGCCATGTCCGACGTATTGGAACTTGATTGCACGGAGATATCCCCCATTCCGGGAATATGGATTCCTGTCAAATCACATCCGTCATAATTCCTTGTTACGATATGGCTTTTCAAACCTTGATGGGAATCTAAATTAAGGTATGGGCTTCCATGTGGAGGAATGGGTACATATTGCAGATTGATGCATCTGTAGACATATTCTGTGTATGGGGAGAAACCATATGGAGCGTCGGAATATGCGAATGTCGCCAGTTCCTTGCCTTCTGGGGATAGAATGGCGCGGAGCTTCCATGCCGTAGTATAATTGACAGGGGCTGAAAGAGGGTCGTCTGTTGTCTCCCAAGCGCTTACATTATTGTAGCGCCCAAAGATGAAACGATTACCTTGTTCGTCTATAATTTCCCATGTGCCCTTGCCCATATAATTAGTCAAGGGATGAGAGACAAACTTGATATTAGAATAAGGAATGGTATGGAACTCGCCATCGTTTCCTAGAAAGAAATTGTAAGAGCGTCCGAGGAACTGCAGATGGAACAGGTCCGGTTCAAGCTCCATCTGCCGACGCTCGATGGAATCCATAAGACTTTCCCGCTCTACGAGGTCAGCGGGAAGCTGATATCCGATATGGCCTTGAATGAAATGATAGAAGCCGTTGCCGTTGCTTTCGTCGCGGAGGCCTCTGATTTCACGGCTGATGAATCCGCCTTCATTAAAGGCCCACCCCGTGCTGACACGTCCGGAAATGTCTCCTACGCGAATCCCAGAAGTATGATAACTCAGGTTGAGGTCGAGGTTTAGATTATTGCCGAGCGGAATGCTGAAAAGTGGAACGGATACATTTACCGTCCCTGTGTTATAGCCGACAGGATATGAACCGAATTTCTCAAGGGCAGCGACAGACGGGGTGCGTGGAATAGTGTGGGGCCATTCCAGCGTGTTCGGATTCTCGTTTTGTGCCTTTATGTAAAGTGAAAGGCAGAATAGTGCGATAATAAGAGAAAACCTTCTTGACATCGTAGTGAATAAATGTGCTGCAAAAATAGCTGATTTTTCTGTAATCAAATGAATTATCTGGAGATAACAGATTGAGTGATTGATTATTTTTGGAAAAACTCATTGTGGCGTAGTCACTTCGTCGGCACAACCTTCGATATGTGCTTCAGCCGCGACCTGCGTGTCAGCGTCCATTATCTATGGCAATGGTACGTAATGAAGGAAGAATGGAGAGATTACATATATATTGGCCTAATTCCCGTCTGGAGCAGGTCGTAGCGGATGATGGTGCAGCCGGAGGGGAGGTCGTCGAAGGCTTTGTCGCTGGTGGTGGCGTTTTGGTTGATGTATATCTCCTTGAGGTTTGGACAGTTGGTGATGGCGTAGTCCTGAAAGTCGAGCGTGGCCTCATCGAAACGGATGACTTCGACGTTGGAGAGATCTTCGATAAGTTTGCTGGTGATTTTAGCCACAGGGGGATACTTAATCTCACGTTTGGCACCGGGGACGTAGAGGAGCTTAAGATAGGTCGTCGTCTTTGTCGAAGCTACGTATTTGATGCTGTAGACGCAGCCGTCGAACTCATTTATCGTGCGGTTCTCGGCATTGAGGACATAGACATCGGTGAGGTTTGCGCCGTGGTTCTTCAGCCCGAGGGCATACTGCCCTATCGAGGCGATGTTGAGGCTGAGATAGAGCTCGCGCACGTTCTCATTGATGCCGCCGATGGGGTCGAAGGCGGTGATGCGGTAGCCAAGAGCTCCATAGGGCACGCTGACCTGCTCGTCGGAGGTGAGGACCTCGCGTATGTTGAAATGCTTGTCGCGGAAGTCGTAGACAAATTTGTCGTCGCGGGCCAGAGGCATATCGATGTTCCAAGGCTGAAGGGTGGACTTATATTGGTTCAAATCAGCCCTCATCCTATATACGGTGTTGCGGTTTGTGGGGTCAGCGACGTACCAAATACCGTCTGCCAGGGCATAGACCCAGGCGTGGCCGCCATACTGGGCGAGGAAGCCGGTGGCTACTGTAGCTTTGATGCCTTGCGTGTGGAGCATCGCAACCATGAGGTTTGAGTAACCTTGACATACGGCCACGCGGTTTATGAATACGCTGTAGGCGTCCTGGTTGTTGTAGTCGTACTTGATGTTGGCACGGATCCACTTGAGTATGGCCATCATCTTGGCGTATTGCTTTGTCTCGGTGGTGAGTATGGAGTTCTCGACGAAGTCCTTCAGCTCGGCCAGATGTTCGTCGGTTATCTCCACGCCATTGAGGCTGGCGGCCATATTGGTGTCGGCCTCACACATGAGTTTGGTGACGTGCTCGGCTACGACGGGGTCGTTGTAGTAGTGGTTGTAGTCGTCTGGGTTGGTGTAGGCTCCGGTCAGCTGTTTCTCACCGTCGCGCCGGGCGAACATGTCGTCGGCAGGTGCCGCCTGGCGGGTCTGGCTGGTAACGCTGTCGTCTGGGGTCACATTGCTGAAGTCATCGACATTGGAGCAGGCAGCGACCATGGCTGCGAGGCTAATGAGGTAGAGAGAAGATTTGAGATTCATAACTTCTTGTTTGATTATTTGCCGCAAAATTAAGCATTAATCTGTTCTGAGCAAAAGAAACAGAGCAATTTTTTCGAGCCAAGCATACGGAACACGGCACCGCCCGCTGCTGATGCGGGCTCTGAGGGTGTTGATGTGGCGACGTTCATCAATCATCAATCACATCAACATTCCGCAAATACACACGGTGGCTGCCACGCCCCTTAGCAGCATGGCCAGTATAAGTTCTATTATAGGGTCTGCTAAATTAAGCTATCCGTTTGATATTTAATAAAATACAACTCTAAAAGTTTCTCTGTTTCAAGGAAAATGCCTACCTTTGTGTGTTAAAAACAACGTATAACGTCATGAAATACTACTCTCAATACCGCACTCACGACCTGTTCGAGCTGTCTCAATCCCTGTCCAGCCTGAGCAAGTCAAACCGTTGGGTTAAGCTGGCAGACAACCTTCCTTGGGACAAGATAGGCTTCAATCCCTTTCACCGAAGCTTGGCTACGCTTCGGCGGGCTTGAAGTCAAATCTGCTCGAAAATTGCCTAAGGGCGATTCAAAGCAATTTATAGAACCCACCTTTAATGTGCACCATAGACTTCGATGTCGGCAATGCGCACGTAGCCATCGGAGCCGCCGTCGGTGACCCTGACACGCAGGTAACGCGCTTCGATGGGGTCGATATGTGCTTCGGTGACGGGTGCGGTGTTGGCTGAGTAAGAACCTGCAGTAGTCCATGACTCACCATCGAGGCTCGTCTCTACGGTGAAGGCGCAGCTGTTAAGCTCCGGGTCTAAGCCAGCGGTCTCGGCGTGGCGCACTACATAGCGGCTGATGGCGTAGGGCTCCTTGAAGTCGAGCTGCACCCACCCTTCGCCGTCGTTTTTCTTCGACATCCATATATTGGCTTGTGCGGGTGAGCCATCGGCAGCGTATTTGGCGCTGGTCTTCGTCTCAGACGAGGTTATCTCCATGTCGCTCAACAAGGTGATGTCGAACGGCAAGTGGTGCGCTTCGTTGTAGTAGCTAAACCAGTGGTCGGCGCGTACGATGTTGACATTGCCGGGCGAGAGTGCATCAAGCTTGGTCTTCAAGGCCACGAGGCCGTCAGGTCCTACGTCCCAGACGGTGGCCTGCCCTGTGACGAACATCGGTTCTGTGGCCTTGAAGTTCTTGATGTCGCGCTGGAAGAAGTCGGTGATGACATCTGTGCTGTTGGCATAGCAAGGGTAGAGCGGCGTCACGGGCAGCCATCCGTCCTGAATGCTCGAGGTGAGGCGCCCTGTCTGTCGTTCCCAGTCGTTGATGGTGAGGCCGTAGAGGTACGGGCAGTTGTCGGCATAGACCTGGCGCTGCGTAGGGCTTACGTTATCCCATATAGTGATGACTCGCAGGCCCGCCTTCTCGAGGTAGCGCTGTGTGAGCTGTGCGTATGGCGTAATCACGTTGGCAGACGTGGCGCCAGCATAATAGCGTGAGTTGTGGGCATCGTAAGGCATGGCATATCCCATTCCTGAGGGCCCGCTTACGAAACAGTCGTTGGTCGTGGCCTTGCGGTAGTAGTAGTTGAGCATCATCGGCGAGAACTCGGCCAGCGAGGGGCTGATGGTCCAGTTCAAAGCCATCTTACCGCGTCCGCTCTGTTCGAAGATCTTGGCCATGGCATGCTGGCAATACTGAATATTGTCGCCGTCGCTGATGTAGACGGCAGCATATATCTTGTTCTCTAACCGCGGGCGTTTGGGTACGGGGGCGATGCGTATGGGCTTGTTGACGGCCGAATAGACGGTGGCGTTCTCGAAGAAGTCGGCGGGAACGGTGGAGAGGCCGAACCTGGTGGCTTCGCCTACGCCAGAGCGCTCCTCGGGGTACCAGCCGAGGACGAAGTCGCGTCCGGGCGTCATATCGCGCAGCATCTTGTCGAGCAGGATGCGCTCGTTGCCGACGCGAGGATCGAGCCATACGCACGCCGAACCGCAGGCTGCGCCTATGTCGTGGACGTAAGGTATTGTGGGTCGCTCGCTGATGAGCAGGCGGTGGTTGCAGAGGCTCCAGTAGTTGTCGTAGAGGTAGGTGTACACACCCACGGCGTTGGTCATCGTAAGAGCCGTCAGGTCCTCAACGACAGGCAAATCCATGTCGTTGGCAATGAGCTTGTCACGGATCTCTGCCGTCACGGGCAGCAGTCGGTAGAGCCCAGCTATCGTGACGGCGAGGTTGGAATAGTGCTCGCTGAGCTTGTTGCTGTAGAGCACCAAGCCTTTGACCTCATCCTTGAACATGCTTACCAGGCTGTAGGGCTTGGATGTGGAGATGGGCGAGGTCCTGAGGCTGTGGGCCGTAGGCCACGTGCTCTGCGGTTCCTCGTTGTGGTTGTAGAGTATGATGCGAGGCAGCGTGCGATTGACGATGCCCTGCAGTGTGCAGAACATGATGCGCTCTTCGTCGCTGAGTTTGGCAGCAGACATGTCCAGCGAGCGGAGCGAACCCGAAGGCGGCAGGAAGTGGGGTAGCAGGCGGTCGTCGGGCCAGCAGAGCTCATCGGCCTCGAGGATACGATAGCCGTTGGCGTTGAGGTTGTAGAGAGTGTCGGCAAAAGTAATCTTTTCGACCTTGCTGACATCGCTGCGGACTACGGCTCCGTTAGTAAGCTTCATGATCATTGTTGAGGGCTGCTGAGAAATGCTCTGCGCAGCTCCGGCGAGGATGCAAGCCAATAGGAATATTTTTTTCATTTTGCAAAAGGCTGATATGAATCGTGGGAGTTAAAGATGAATTATGGCAGAGAAGGTGCCTACTTTCACTACGAAGAGACCAGCCCCCAGCGTGGCACGGCTCAGGCGCAGCTCGCTGCCCACGACGGGAGGTGTAGGCAGGCGGCGTCCGTCGAGGGTGTACACGCGTGGCTTGGCACCTGCAGGGAGTCCCCGCAGCAGCGCACCGCTGTCCTGCACGACGAATGAGAAGCCCTCGGGCACCCTGATGGCCGTCTCATCGGAGGCGTCGCTGAAGAGTATCTCGGCTACGTCCGTGAGCTCAAACTCTAAAGATTCAGCACCGTTGGCCTTTACGTTAAGCTTGCCGTTGCTAATCGTCACAATGGGATTTGAGGCGAAGAGCACGGAAGCCGTCTCGCCACCGACACTCTTCACCTGCAGGCCTTGGCTGCCGGCTTCGGCTGCGAGAAAACTGATTTGAGAGAGTTCGGCTACGCGGGTCTTCGATGTCGTGCCGTCTTTCTTCACAACGTTCATGACCGTCTCCTGTGCCTGGCCAGTCAGGGCAGCACACAGCAGCGCTGCTACAAGCATGATTCTTTTCATTATCTAATACTTTTAATTTACTTTCGGACGTTATTGAGGTGTCACGCGAGCAAGTGTCGAGTGAAAGGATTTAAAGAAGTTCAGTACAAATATATTATTATTTATGTATTCGTCATATTGTATCTGTCGTTAAAAATATTTAAACACGCTGTTTTTCTCTTTCCACCAATCATTTAAGGTCATAATACCAAAGAAGAAGGCTTTTGAATCTTCGCTACACTACTGTCTTCGCTAACATCATTAATTACTTGCGTTCGTGAAAAAATAGGGGATGAGCGAAGAAAAAAAGTCAGTTTCGTGCTGTCGTTCAGAAATAATGTTGTAATTTTGCGCCCGATTATGGGTCGTTTCCTGACACTTACGACCCGTCTGTTGCTTACGAACGGAAAATTCAACCATAAAACAGAAAACAGAAATATTAGTCAGACTATGATTAAGATTACACTTCCCGACGGCTCCGTTCTCGAACGCGAGGCAGGCGTAACGGGTTACGAGATTGCAGAAAGTATTTCACCGGCACTGGCCCGCAGCGTCGTCAGCTGTGGCGTGAACGGCGAGACGGTGGAGCTGAACCGCCCCATCACCGAGGACGCAGAGCTTGTGCTCTACAAGTTCGACGATGAGCAGGGCAAGCACACCTTCTGGCACACCAGCGCCCACCTGCTGGCCGAAGCCTTGCAGGAACTCTATCCGGGCGTGCAGTTCGGCTTCGGTCCGGCCATCGAGAATGGTTTCTACTACGACGTACTGTTGCCCGAGGGCAAGCAGATCAGCGAAGCCGACTTTGCCGCTATCGAGGACAAGATGAAGGAGTTGGCCGGCAAGAAGGAACCCGTAGTGCGCCGCGAGGTGTCGAAGGCTGACGCCCTGAAGGCGTTTGCTGCCGACGGGCAGACCTTCAAGGTAGAGCACATCGACCAGGACCTTGAGGACGGCACCATCACCACCTATACGCAGGGCGCCTTCACCGACCTCTGCCGCGGTCCGCACCTCGTGAACACCGGCGACATCAAGGTCGTCAAGCTGACGAGCGTGGCTGGCTGCTTCTGGCGCGGCGACGCCGAGCGCGAAAGTATGCAGCGCCTCTACGGCATCAGCTTCCCCAAGAAGAAGATGCTCGACGACTACCTCATGATGCTCGAAGAGGCCAAGAAGCGCGACCACCGCAAGATAGGCAAGGAGATGGAACTCTTCATGTTCAGCGAGCGCGTGGGCAAGGGACTGCCCATCTGGCTGCCGAAGGGCACCGACCTGCGACTGCGACTGCAGGAGATGCTGCGTAAGATTCAGAAGCAGTATGGCTATCAAGAGGTGATTACCCCCAACATCGGCGGCAAGAACCTCTACCAGACCTCGGGCCACTGGGACCACTACGGCAAGGACAGCTTCCAGCCCATACAGACGCCCGAAGAAGGCGAGGAGTACCTGCTGAAGCCCATGAACTGCCCCCACCACTGCGAGATCTTCGCCAACCGTCCGCGCTCATATAAGGAACTGCCTTTCCGCTGCGCCGAGTTCGGCACCGTCTATCGCTACGAGATGAGCGGCGAGCTGCACGGCCTGACCCGTGTGCGCTGTTTCACGCAGGACGATGCCCACATCTTCTGCCGCCCCGACCAGGTGAAGAAGGAGTTTACAAACGTCATCGACATCATCCAGCGCGTGTTCTCAACCTTCAACTTCAGCGAAGAGAACGTTGAGGTGCAGATCTCACTGCGCGACCCGAAGGACAAGAAGAAGTATATCGGCTCGGACGAAGACTGGGCCAGCGCCGAGCAGGCCATCGTGGATGCCTGCGAAGAGAAAGGCATGAAAGCCCGCAAGGAAATCGGCGAGGCCGCCTTCTACGGTCCCAAGCTCGACTTCATGGTGAAGGACGCCATCGGACGCCGTTGGCAGCTCGGAACCATTCAGGTCGACTACCAGCTGCCCCAGCGCTTCCAGCTCGAGTACACAGGCGAGGACAACCAGAAGCACCGCCCGGTGATGATCCACCGCGCGCCCTTCGGTTCGATGGAGCGCTTCGTGGCTGTGCTCATCGAGCACACCGCAGGTCACTTCCCCCTCTGGCTCACGCCCGATCAGGTGGCTATACTGCCCATCTCAGACAAGTTTAACGACTATGCCCAGCATGTGAAAGAAGTCCTCGAGCAGAACGACGTGCGTGCCGTGCTCGACGACCGCTCCGAGAAAATCGGTCGTAAGATCCGTGACAACGAGATGAAACACATCCCTTATCTGCTCATCGTGGGCGAGAAAGAAGCCACGGATGGACTTGTGAGCGTAAGAAAACAGGGCGTAGGCGACCAAGGAAGCATGAAAATCGAAGATTTTGCAAAGAAAATCAATGAAGAAGTGCGCAGTATGACAGAAAAGTATTAACTTTGCGCCCGCAATTTTAAGTTAATGAAGAAAAACAACCTCAAAAGCCAATATCGTGTCAACGAGCAGATTCGTGTACACGAGGTCAGAATAGTAGGCGACGACATCGAGTCGCAAGTTCTGCCAACCCGCGACGCCATACACATGGCAGAGCAGCGAGGAGTGGATCTCGTAGAGATATCACCTAATGCTGAACCGCCCGTGTGCCGCCTCATTGACTACTCCAAGTTCATCTATCAGCAGAAGAAACGTCAAAAGGAGATGAAGGCCAAGCAGGTGAAGGTGGAAGTGAAGGAGATTCGCTTCGGCCCACAAACCGACGACCACGACTACAACTTCAAGCTCAAACATGCAATGGGCTTCCTCAGCGACGGCGACAAGGTGAAGGCTTACGTCTTCTTCCGCGGCCGCTCAATCCTCTTCAAGGAACAAGGTGAGGTGCTGCTCTTGCGCTTCGCTCAGGACCTGGAGGACTACGGCAAAGTGGAATCGATGCCCGTGCTCGAGGGCAAGCGCATGACCATGTTCATCGCTCCGAAGAAGGTGCCCACGAAGAAAGTGGAGCTCGACGACGATTACGACGATGACGTGCCCGAAGAACCCGTTCGCAAGAAACCTCAACAGAAAGAGCGCAAGGAGTACACCGGTCCCAAGGTTGAGGGGGAAGACTTCGACGACTGAGGCTCATGACTTCACAATTCATAATTCATAATTGCCCGTCAAGCGTGAAGTGAAAACTATAAATTATGAATTGAGACTTAAGAATTAAAAGAAAACGGATTGCGCGCTGCGCCCGGTATATGCGTTGCCGCGTCCATTAATTAATAACTATTAAAAACAAAACAAAAAATGCCAAAAGTAAAGACTAATTCCGGAGCCAAGAAGCGTTTCACGCTCACCGGAACGGGTAAGATTAAGCGTCACCACGCTTATCACAGCCACATCCTGACAAAGAAAACCAAGAAGCAGAAGCGCAACCTGCAGCACAGCGACCTCGTCGTCACTGCCAACCGCAAGCAGGTACGCGAACTCCTCCTTCTCCGCTAATCTCCTGTACAGGATAGAGAGTTAAACAAGTATTTCTGAAAAAAGAAATCACCCAAAGTCATTAACCGGACGTCGGGCCATAAAAGAGACCAGCCCAATTAACAGATTAACAGATTAACAAATTAACAAATTAACGAACCGACAAGTTATGCTGTTCATGCATTAATACGTTATACGTTAATGCGTTAATATGGAAAAGTCCGCCTGCGTTCAAAAACAAACAAAATTATGCCAAGATCAGTTAATCACGTAGCTTCACGTGCAAAGAGAAAGAGAATCCTGAAGCTCACCCGCGGCTACTTCGGTGCCCGCAAGAACGTTTGGACCGTTGCCAAGAACACTTGGGAGAAGGGTCTTACCTATGCTTATCGCGACCGCAAGCAGAAGAAGCGCTCGTTCCGCGCCCTGTGGATTCAGCGTATCAACGCTGCCGCTCGCATGGAAGGCATGAGCTACAGCCAGCTCATGGGTGCCCTCCACAAGGCCGGTATCGAGATCAACCGCAAGGTGCTCGCCGACCTGGCCATGAACCACTTCGAAGCGTTTCAGGCCATCGTTGCCAAGGTGAAGTAAACCACAGGATTATTCCAAGATTTACTGACACAAGAAAGGCTGCCCACTCGGGCAGCCTTTTTTTTATTTTCATATAGCGCACTTCCCACATGAAGAATTACGCGAATATATTTTCAACTACGGATTGTTTTTTTACAAATTGAGATAAATTCTTTTTTACAAATTAAGATAATTCAACTTTCGCAAGATCCGCTTGTGATGTATTGGTCGGCCTTCGGCCTCCGCTTGGCTCAAAGAGACGCTTGACCCTTCAAGAATGTCTCTCGAAAATCTTATCGAAAATCTCTCAATCAAGAAGCCTTGTTTTGTTGGCTGAATAATTCAAGTTTCGCAAGATCCGCTTGCTTGGGAGTTCTTCGAAGTGTGACAAATCCACTTTTCTGACTTAATCATTTGAGTTCGCGCACGATTTTGTAGGAGCCAGCCGAGTAGTCGCGGGCCTGGCTTTCGCCAGGGAGCGTGACGGAGGCTGTGGCGCCGCGGGGGATGGTGAAGTGCCATGTCCAGCGGTCACCATCGAATCGCCAGGCGCTCTTGATGATTCCGGCTGCCGAATGATATTCGGCCTCGAGGTGGCCCAGACGATGGTCGGGCACGGGGCGCATGATGATGTGGCGGAAGCCAGGCTGTGCGGGGTCGGCTGCTATGCCGGCTGCCGTCTGCCAGAGCCATTGCCCGACACAACCGTAGGCATAGTGGTTGAACGAGTTCATGCCTTGAGGCCCCATGCCTTTGTCGCGCATATAGCTGTTCCAGCGCTCCCAGATGGTTGTGGCACCCTGGTCTACGCTGTAGAGCCAGCTGGGGTTCTTGCGTTGGAAGAGCAGGGTATAGGCTATGTCCGTCATATCGTTCTCGGTCAATGTGGGCATGAGGATGCTCGTGCCAAGGAAGCCAGTTTGGAGGCAGTCGTTGTGCTGGTGGAAGTTCTCACGCAGACGAGCAATGAGGTTTGTGCGTGCCTGGCCATCGACAAGTTTATTCTTCAGTGCGAAGAGGGCCGGCGTCTGCATAGTGTTCAGTATCTCGCACTTGAAAGTGCCGTCGTCATTGAGGAAACGTTCGCGCAGGTAAGCACGTGCGTTGGCAGCCATCTGGCGGTAGGGCAGGGCCTCACGCCCGGTAGCCGCGGCCATGTCGGCCATCATTGCGGCATCTATGGCCCAGTAGCAGGCGCTGAGGTAGTTCCAGTAGACTATTGTCTCGGGCTTGGGCCCGTTGCTGAAGGCCCGTCCGCTGCAGCTCTCCAGTGGCTCGTAGCTCAGCCAGTCGGCCCACTGGTAGTTGCCGTTTTCGCCACTCAGCGCTTCGTGGTCATAACAGTTCTCGTTGACGTGTTGCATGAAACGGTCCATTGCTTCCCAGTTCTGGTTGATGATGACTGTGTCGGCAAACTGCTTCCAGACGGTCCAGGGCACGATGATACCGGCATCAGACCATCCGAGACGCATCCGACCGGCATCGCCGTACTGGCCGAAGGGGGCAACGCCGGTGAAGGCTCCGGTCTCGGTCTGCGTGTCGACGACATCGCGCATCCATTTGTGGAAGAAGCTGCGAGTGTCGGCAAAGAAAGTGCCCGTCTCGGTGAAGACCTGTGTATCAGCCGTCCATCCCTGCCGTTCGTTGCGTTGTGGGCAGTCGGTAGGCACCGAGAGATAGTTTGACCGCATGCCCCAGATGATGTTGGAGATGAGTTGGTTTACGTCCTTGTTGCCAGTGACGATTGTTCCTGTCTCGAGGTCCTTGGCTATTGATGTCACGGGGATGGAGTAAATGCTCTTAATGCGCACCTCTTCGGAAGCCGTGATGCTGGCGTAGCGGTAGCCGAAGAAGGTGTGCGTTGGTATGAAGGTCTCGTAGCCATCGCTGCCGGCAAAGGTGTAGACGGCGCGCATGTGCACCTGATGTGTACGGAGGTTCAAGCGGTGGACACTGCCTTCGGGGCCATCCATGCCCCGGCTCTTAGCGCCATTGCCGTCGTTGAGCAACTCGCCAGGCAGACAGGTCAGCACAGTGCCTTGCGGAGCCTTGAATACGAAAGCGGGCACGGCTGCGGCATTCTGTCCGAAATCCACGACGAGAGTCTCGCCTGGGCGTACTACCATCTCTTGTCCGGCTGTGAAACGGCTGACGACGTTCACCAGTCCGAAAGCCTCTGCACTCTCGCCTTTGACGCCCTGCCATGTGTAGGCTCCCACGGGCGCGAGAGCCAAGTCGTGGCGGAGGACGATTTCAGCACCTTCAGAAGGCAGTATCTCGCCTTGGAATTCAGTATTCACCTCAGGCTTGGCAAAAGCCTCGGTGGCAGCGAAAGGCAGGTCTACGCGGGCATCATAGACCTCGCCCTCCTGAATGCCTGTGAGCTTGACGGGTCCTGCTATGGCGGCACGCCAGTCGTTGGGGTCTGTGCCTATGACTGAGATGCCGTGTTTGTAAACAAGCATCAACACACCTCGGAAGGCACATTTGTGGCCCAACATTCCGTCGTGACCAGACGGCGTAGTTATTTTGTCGGCCCACCAGCCTGGCGACACCTGCACAGCGAGCTGGTTCTCTGCGCCAGACTTACAGTTGAAAGCTTTTGTAATGTCGTAGGTGAACGAGCGTTTCGTGTGTTCTGGATGTGTGAAGCCGGGGCGCAGCACCTCTTCGCCCACGGGCTGCCCGTTGACATAGAGGTCGTAGATGCCCAGGCCAGTAGTCATCCAAAGAGCTTGCTGCACTTTGTCGGTGTTTGTTACTGTAGAGACGAACCAGCTGGCGCCTTCTGCAGCGCAGGCATTGTCGCTTTCGTTGACCTTGCCTTGTATGACGGGAGCATCGGCAACGGAAAGCCAGTAGGAGTTTTGCCACGTGCCGTTGTTCAAGGCCGTTGTTCGCTTGCCTACGGAGGTGGGCAGCAGCTTTCGGGTAGACTTGTCGCCTGCATAAGAGCCGGTGGACAATAGCAGGGCGGCTATCAAAGCAGAGGTGCGGACGTGCGGAAGCACGAAATCTTTCATCCTTGACATAATTGTAAGATTTAAGTGGTTTCTATGTTTACGGCTTCAAAGATAAGAAAAGATTAGAGATTAGGTGTCATGGAATAGTTTTTTTCTCCCTTTTCAATGTTCAATTCCTCAATTTTCAATATTCAATTTTCAATATTTCAATGTTTCAATTCTCATTTTTCAATATTTTACCTACCTTTGCACACGAAAGGGCAAGTCCCCAATCTCCAATCCCTAATCCCTAATCCAATAACATATGAACGAACTACAGTTAAAGTACGGTTGCAACCCCAACCAGAAGCCCTCGCGCATCTTCATGGCTGATGGCAGCGAACTGCCCATACAAGTGCTCAGCGGCCGCCCGGGCTACATCAACTTCCTCGATGCCTTCAACGCATGGCAACTCGTGAGCGAACTGAAGGTGGCAACAGGGCTGCCGGCAGCCACCTCCTTCAAGCATGTCTCGCCCGCCGGCGCTGCCGTGGGATTGCCGCTCAGCGATACGCTGCGCAAGATCTACTGGGTCGACGACGTGCCCTTCGAGCTCACGCCCATAGCATCAGCCTATGCCCGTGCGCGCGGTGCCGACCGCATGAGTTCTTACGGCGATTTCATTGCACTGAGCGACACCTGTGACGAAGCAACAGCACTGCTGATCAAGCGCGAAGTGAGCGACGGCGTGATTGCCCCGGGTTACACCGACGAGGCACTCGCCATACTCCGCGAGAAGCGCAAGGGAACGTACAACGTCATTCAGATAGATTCCGCCTACCGGCCGGCGCCCGTAGAGCGCAAGCAGGTCTTCGGCATCACCTTCGAGCAGGGGCGCAACGAGGTGCGGCTGGACGATCCCGCGCTGTTCGAGAACATCCCGACAGCTGCCAAGGAGTTCCCTGCAGATGCTCGCCGTGACCTCGTAATAGCCCTCATCACGCTCAAGTACACACAGAGCAACTCCGTGTGCTACGTCAAGGATGGCCAGGCCATAGGCATAGGAGCAGGACAGCAGAGCCGCATCCACTGCACACGCCTCGCCGGCCAGAAGGCCGACACATGGTGGCTTCGCCAACATCCGAAGGTGATGAGCCTGCCCTTCGTTCCCGGCATCCGCCGTGCCGACCGCGACAATACAATAGATATATATATAGGCGACGAGTGTGACGATGTGCTGCGCGATGGTGCTTGGCAGCAGTTCTTCACCGAACAGCCTGAGCCGCTGACACGTGAGGAGAAACGTGAATGGATAGCCCAGAACAAAGGTGTCTGCCTCGGTTCGGACGCTTTCTTCCCCTTTGGCGACAACATAGAGCGGGCGCACAAGAGTGGGGTAGAGTACGTTGCTCAGGCCGGAGGCAGCGTGCGCGACGACCACGTCATCGCCACCTGTGACCGCTACGGTATAGCCATGGCCTTCACCGGAGTAAGACTGTTCCACCACTAAGACCCACCCCCATCCCCTCCCTCCATAGGGAGGGGCTTATAAACTTTCCGCTCGAGCTCAGCCCGCTTCGCTGCGAAGCGCTCGGCTATGCTGCTTTGCTCTGCAAAGAACTTCCAATTTTCATTTTTCATTCAAGTTTCGCATGTTCTTTTACACCACAGATTACACGGATTACACGGATTTCCCTGCCTTTAACTATCGAAATTGCATAACCAGAGGATATATAATCTGGGAAATCTGTGGTGAAATAAACTTCCGTAAGTTCAGTCAATTTTCATTTTCAACCGTCAATTACGGCCCCATGCCGTGCAAAGACTTTCAACTTGAAAAACTATGTCAGAGAATCAGATAAACGGAGCCTCGCGAGGTCACTACGGCGGCGATGACATCGACAGCGTCATCCTCAATGGCGTAACCTTCAAGGGTGGTTCGCGCGGCTCTAAGAAGGAACCCGCGGGCAAGGTGAAGACTAAAGCGAAGAAGAAAAGTTATATCACCGGAGCTCACGGTTCGGCTTCAGCCAAGAAAAAGGCCGACATCAGACGCGCAAGGGCCAACAGACATAAATGACGGGTCCACGGCGGTCATTCCCGCCGATGTGAAGATGATGTGGTAGCGCTTCTCCTGCCTCGATGATGACTACTGCATCGAGTGCTCCAAACGCTTCGAAATATGAAAGATGCTATTATACATACCTGGGAGAAAATAAAAAGGTGGCTTCAATCGCTGTCGTTCAGGACTGGTGTCATAGTCCTGCTGTGCTGCATACCTTTTTATATACTCTCTTTTGCTCAGATGCTGCTGCCAATAAGTACTGCTGCTAAAGGTGTACTTTGGACGGTCCTGTTCGGATTGGCCAAGACGTGTCAGTACGGAGGTCTGACTATTCTTGGAGTAGAAGGCTTTAATCGGTTGAAGAGCTGGATGAAACGGAAATACAGCTGCGCGGATTGCCCTGAAGATCCTCATTCATAAAGGCATAATTATATATGAGGCAACAGGCATACGTTGTCTATCTTCCTCAGCTATTAATCATTAATTTAGTGCCAATAGTTATATCTTTGCCAAAAATATTTGGAGACTTCATTTATTTCATTTTACTTTGTCTCGGAAACTTATTCACCTTTTAATTTCTATTGGATTATGAAAAAGACATTTTTGCCACTTCTGGCAGCTATGACAATCATGCTGTCGAGCTGCTTCTCAACGGGTCTGGGAACATCATCAAGCACCAGCTCAACCGGCAGCGTCCTTACGAATGTGCTTGGCGCCGTACTGAGTAATGTGCTGCTGGGCGGTATGACATTTGATCAGACTGACCTTCTTGGTAGTTGGAACTACAGCGCTCCAAGCGCAGCCTTTACGACAGAAAAGGCACTGACAAAGGCCGGGGGCGCTTCGGCCGTGTCCAACATTTCTTCATCGCTGGCAAGCAACTACAGCAACATCGGCATCAATCGCAGCAACACCTCCTTTTCGTTCCTGGCTGGTGACAAGTTCTCGGCAAAGGTGAATGGCATCCCCTTCAGCGGAACATACGCCTACAATCCCCAGAACGGCGAAATCTCCCTCAAGACAGCAACAGAGACCATCAAGGGCAACGTGACAAAGACCTCGAAAGGTATGGGTTTGATGTTCGACTCCATGCAGATGGTAAGGTTGCTTCAGAAAGAGGGCAAGGTCAACAACACGGCAGCCGTTCAGGCCGTCAGTAAGTTGGCTAAGAGTGCCGACGGCGCTCGCGTAGGTTTTGAACTTACCAAATAAGAGAGTACCCCGGCATCCGTAGCCGGCTGTGTATCAACCGATGGTACCCTAAAAAGTAAAGCCTCTGAGAGTCAGAGGCTTTTCCT
>FLNY01000498.1_pt1 | contig 21764 bp, 10 predicted proteins | sample 1140381 | NCBI WGS metagenome assembly FLNY01 (sample SAMEA3878172, study PRJEB12797) | bioreactor metagenome | biome: Moose rumen | place: Sweden | collected 2011-10
TTGGGCTATGGGGTAGTTGTGGTAACGGTCGTGAGTAGCCCGAGCCGGCCACCAATAGTAAGGACTGTGCCAGTCGGGTTTACTGAAATAGGCCCCCGTCATCAGACCCTCGGAACGGAAAGCATCGAAGACATGACGTGCCACGTCGCGACGTTCGTTGTTCCCAAAGGCACTATGTGCTACGTTGTAGTCGGTCTGCCGGGAATCCCAGAGGCAGAAACCGTCGTGATGCTTGGTGGTGAAGATGGCATAGCGCATTCCAGCCTCACGAGCCACGCGAGCCCACTGGGCAGGATTGAAACGTGTGGGGTTGAACTCCTTGTCGAGCGACCAGTACCAACGCTTGAACTCGTCGTAGGTATGCGTAGTATCGGGCGTTATCCAGTCCTCACTGGTAAGTGGCCACGACTCACATATACCTGGCACGCTGTACACTCCCCAATGAAGCAGGATACCGAACTTCTGCTCTTGCCACCGCTGGAGCTTAGCCAACACCTCCCGCTCTTCGGGCCACACGTAGGTGGGACTGACGGTGTGCCGAAGGGGCTGAGCATTAGCCGGAGCTACAATTAGCAGGAGGAGCAAGAACAGGTTCTTCATTGTGATGGGTTAGTGCGTTAGTGGTTCTTTCAGTCGCTTCGCTTTGTGAAAGCGTCCCTTCGGGCCGAGCGAGTGCGTTAGTGGTTAGTGCTCTAAGCCCTCCGCTCTAATGCCCTAAGCCGTTTACGTTATCGTTTTCGTTTTCGTTTACGTTACCTCGTTTTCAATTGATAGTTACTGAGTGCAATCTGGTAACGAGCCAAGGCATCGGAGAGGTTGTTTTGACATTGACGGTTCAGGGTCTCGGCATCGAGAAGGTCAGTGAGTGTAGACTTACCCACCCGATACTCGTCGTTGGAGATACGCAGATTCTCCTCGCTCTGCTCCACAGCCTTACGGGTTACAGCTATCTGTTTGTAGGCCTCCTGCAACGACGACCAGGCCGACTCAATGTCGATGGCCAACTGCTCACGGGCGTCCTGGGCATCGTTTTGCGCTTGCTGAAGTTTCATCTTCTGCCGACGGATGGCATGACTTCCACCCCACCAACCTGTGATGGGCACACTCAGTGTCCCCATTACCAGTCCATTCGTCATCTTCGTATCGATGTAATTAGAGACATTGTCCGACAGACCGCCAAATCCGGCATGATAACCCACCACACCAACGGCCAGAGTGGGCAGGTTCTTACCACGCTCCAGACGTACCTGCTGCTCGGCAGCCTCCACACCTTTCTGCGCCATGGCCAACTCAACGCGAGTGTTTACGGCATCCTGGGAGGAAGTGAAAACCGTCTCGGGAGACTGAGGCTCCAGAGCGGAGGTATCGATGTCTATCGTCTCGCCCGAACGACCTATCTGCTGAGCAAGAAGAAGGAGAAGCACGTGCTCGGCATTCTCCAACTTCAGCCGATTGCTGGCCAACTCCTGCTGACGAATCTGTACCTTCAATAGGTCGTTACGGTTCGTAACGCCCGCATTCACGTAGTTCCCTACCAGTTCTGCCACGGCATCCACCTGCTTCTCGGCAGCAGCTATGGTACTAAGGTTGTATTTCACACTGGCTATCTGCCAATAGTTCTCCGTCACCTTCTGTACCACGTCCTTTTCTTTCATCTTGAGTTGCAGCTCCATCACGTCGCTCTGTATGGTCGCTAACTTATTGCCCGCCATAATCTGACCGCCGGCATAGAGAGGCTGCGTCAGTGAGATGGTGGCCGAGTAGCCACGATTCAACTCGCTGTAGCTGTAAGGCTGTCCGGCCATAGGAGCCAGCTGCTCACTGATGGCAGCCACCTCGTAAGGTATGGTTCCGTCACCCTTCACCATCTCGTCGAAAGCACGGAACGCCAACACATTGGCTTGAATGTCGGGAAAGTACTTGGTAAAGGCTCCTTTACGCTGCTCACCAGCCATCTGGATATCGAGGGCGGCATTCTGTAACGTACGGTTATGCTGACGGGCCAGTTCCAGACAGTCTTGCAGACTAAGACCTCCCTCCTGCCCCTCCAAAGGAGGGGTGATGGCCCACGAAAATGCAGGCAAAGACAAGAAGGCCAATATCAGTAATACAGATTTCATATTCGTTTTTTGGGAGCCCTTCTCCCCTCCTTGGGAGGGGACGGGGGAAGTGTTCAGTTTCCAGTACACCACAGGCAGGACGGTGACGACGAGGATGAGCGTGCCGATGCCGCCTGCGAAGATGGTGATGCCGACGGGCATCCAGAAAGAAGAACCGCCGAGTATCATGGGAATGACGCCCACGGCCGTCGTAGCCGTCGTAAGGAAGATGGGCACCATGCGACGGCGACCGGCATCGAAGGCGGCATCGTGTGCCGTCCATCCCGCGGCCATACGGTCATCGGCATGTTCGAAGATGAGGATTTCGTTGCGCATGATGATGCCCATGAGCGTAACGATACCAAAGAGGGCAGTCAGTGACAGCGTGCGATTGACCACCAGCAGACCTATCATTGTACCCGGGATGCTGAGCGAAATGGCTACCATGCAGATAATGGTGATGCCGAAACGCTTGAAGTTGAACAGGATGAAGAAGAAGATAATCACCAATGCAATGATGATACCTGCCAGTACTCCGGGCGTGGTCTCGCCGTTCTTCTCCACCTCGCCGCCTATCTCCGTGCGCACGCCGTGGGGCACTTGCAAGTCCTCGGCAATGTACTTTTCTATCTGCTTCTGTATCCTGTCCGCCAGCACCTCGCGCTTGCCCTCGGCAGTGACACTGAGACATCGCTCGCCGTTGCGGTGGACAATCTTTGTCTCTGACCACGACGGTCGCACCTCAGCCACCTGACGCAGGGGTACGCTCGCCCCGGTGGCGGTGGTGAGATAGGTGTTTTGTACGTCGCCCAACTTCATGTGTTCCGAGACAGCATCCTTCAATATGACGGGGACTTCGTAGTTCCCTTCCCAGATGCTCGCCACCTCCATCTCTCCCGTCTGTAGCGCCAGTTGCAACTCAGCCAGTGTACGGTTGAGCCCCAATTGGGCAGAGGCGACGGGGTCGAGCCGTACGTCGAGCGTGGGATGGGGCTGGTCGTAGTCGGTATGCACCCACTCGATGCCCGGCAAGGTGCGCATGTAGGCCATCAGGCGGTCGGCGGCCTCTCTCAGGCTGTCCATGTCATCGCCATAGAAACGATACTCATAGGTGGGCACACTGAGGAAGTCCATCTGCTTGAAGCGCACGTAGGCACCGGGCCAGTGGTTGCTCCACTCGGGGGCATACTCGTTGAGAAGCGTCTGTGTGCTCTGGTTGTCGGGGGTATTGATGATGAACTGTGCGAAGTTGCGCCCTGCCATCTGTGGGGCGTAAGTGATATGGAAACGGGGGCTGCTGCATCCAAGGAACGAGGTGACACTCTTCACACGTTCGTCGCGCTGAAGGACGCGCTGCATGGAGTCCGCAATCTCGCGCGTGCGGTCCAGTCCCTCGCCCTCAGGCAGGAAGATTTCTACGGCGAACTGGTTGCGGTCGGCGTATGGGAACTGGCGCAACTTCAGGTGAGGGAAGAGACAGGACGTGAGAATCACCAGCACCACTGCCATGGCCATCGTCGCGTAAGGATGCTTGAAGGTCCACTTCAGGACGTTTTCATAAATCACCTGTACCCAGTCCGTCAGGTCGCGCTTCCCTTCCTCTTTCACCTTCACCTTGCGGATGAGGGCTGCGTTCAGCAGGGGGATGACCGCCACCGCCACGACCAGTGACACCATCAGATTGATGGTTATCGTGATGGGGAACAGGTCCATGACGTCGCTCGCCTCGCCCTCCATGGTGTACATGAGCGGGAAGAAGATGGCACAGATGCAGACCGTGGCGAGCATCATGGGCTGGAAGTACTGCTTCACGCTCTTGATGGCCGACTCGCGGCGACCCATGCCCTTGCCCAGATACTCCAAGTAGCCGTCGATGACGACGATGCTGTTATCCACTATCATGCCCAGCACAATGATGAGGCACGCCAATGTGATAATGTTCAGAGGAATGTCGAAGGCGTACATGATTCCCGTGCTGGTGAACGTGCTGAGCGGTATCGTCACGGCGGCAACGATGGCCGAACGCAGCGGGAAGAGAATCATCATGACGAGGATGATGATGACCATCGAGAGGATGAGGTCGCGGAGGAAGCCGTGTACCGAGTCGCCCACCACCTGAGGAAGGTCGGTGATGCGGCGTATCTCGACATCGGAGGGAAGGTAGTCCCCCTTGAATGTATTCAGCACGTTGTCCACCTCCTCGCCGTAGCGGATGATGTTATTGCCCGGCGTCATCTCAAGGGAGAGCAGTACACAACGGTTGCCGTTGTTCTCGATGTAACTCTTCGACGTGTCGTACTCGCGCTTCACGGTGGCGATGTCTCGCACGCGCACTACCTTATTATTATTAGAGAAGATTATCTGGTTCATCAGTTCCTCCTCGCTGCGCTGCGTGGGCGACAGGTGGAGTTGGATGTCCTGTTCGCCGCCCGTCACGCTGCCCGCCATCGTGGTCAGCCCCTGACCCGACACGGCCTGCACCAGAGCAGCCTGACCGATGCCGTAGGCTGCCAGCCGCTCGCGGTCGACGTAGAGCGTAATCTGCTCCTTTACCTCGCCGAACTGGCGCACGTTCGACACCGAGGGGATGCGGCGCAGGCGGTCGGCCAATTCGTCGCTGTAGTCCTGCAGTTCGCGGTAACTGCGCTGGTCGCTCTCCAGCGTAATGAGCAGGGCACAGGCATCGCCAAAGTCATCGTTCACTATCAAGGCCACTACCCCACTGGGCAACTGGCTCTTGAACGTGTTCAGCCCGTGCTTCAGCTTGCTCCATACCTCATCCTTGCTCGGGATGTCGTCCTGCAACTGCACCATGACCACGCACATGCCGTTCTGACTCGTGGTCGTGGTCTTCGAGCGCTTTACTTCCTTGAAGGTGAACAGATAGCGCTCCAACGGACGGGCCACCTGTGCTTCTATTTCCTCACTCGTAGCCCCGGGCATGACGGCAATGACCACGCCCTGACGCACGGTGAAGGCGGGAAACTCGTCCTTCGGCATCTTATAGAGCCCATAAAGCCCGAAGACGAACAGGAGCACGGTCAGCAATGCCGTGATGCGGTAGTTATTGAGAGGCCATGCGGCCCAGTGTTTTTGCCATTCCATTGCGTTATGAGTTAATTCACTTAAAAGGTTACGGGTGTTCCTTCACCCAATTTCTGGTAACCCTCCACAATCACTTGGTCGCCTTCCTTCAGTCCCGACTCGATGACCACTCGGTTGCCCACGGTCTGTCCGACGGTGACGGGGTTGCGATGGGCCTTACCATCCTTGGCCACCCAGACGAAGAGCTTCTTATCCGTCGACTGCTGCACAGCCTTCACGGGCAACGTCAGCCCATCGTTTCTCATTTTCTCATTCCCTCCATAGCTCATTTTCACCCTTGCCACCATGCCGGGCAGGAGCTTCTGTCCGGGGTTGGGGAGCGTGATGCGTACGTCGTAGGTGTGCGTCAGCGGGTCGGCAGTAACGCCTTTTTCTATGCGTCCGCCACGAAAGGTCTCGTTGCCCAAAGCCTCCACGGTAATCTCCGTAGGCGTGGTGGCCGTGATAGCGGCCACCTCTTTCTCAGGTATCGCCACACGCACTTTCACCGTATTTATATTTAGGATGGTCAGCACGGGTTCGGTGGGTAGTACGGTCTCCCCTACCCCCATCACCTTCTGTCCCACTACTCCACTGACGGGAGCGTAGATACTACAGTCGCGCAGATTCTTCTGGCACAGGTCGTAACTGGCCTGCGCCTGCTGTACCTTGCTCTGTACCTCCACCCATTGCATATCGGCCAGTGAGCCGCTCTCGTGCAACTGCTTCATACGTGCCTCGGCATCCTTGGCTTGGTCCAACGCAGCCTTAGCCGCCGTAAGGGCATTGCGTGCCTGGGTGTCGTCGATAACGGCCAACAGCTGGCCCTTACGCACCTGCTGTCCTTCGCTCACTGTCACACGTTGCAACATGGCCATGCCCGTGAAGCTGACCATGGTACTGCTTTCCTCCTCCACCACACCCACGTAGGGCATAACGAAAGAGTCCGTACTCCTGCTGGCCTGCTCCACTTTCACGCGGATGGTCTCTTCCTGTTCCTCCACCTGCTTGCTGCCGCAGCCACTCAATACAAGAACCGCTGTTATGGCGGCCATTCCTATTCTTCTCATATCTTTCTTCTTTTCGTTTCTTTATTTTCGGATACAAAGGTACAACATTATAATCAGAACTATAGAACAAAATAAACCTATTTTTTGTCCTATAAGTTCTTTCTTCTTATCCGACTGCAAAGATACGCATTATTCTGCAATCCTCAAACTCTTTGCAACCGAGTTGCAGAAAAGAACACCTACCTTTGCAGTCGAAACCACTAACGCACTAACCACAAAATAAACAACTATGGCACATCATCACGAACATCACCACCACGAGCACCACCATGCAGCGACCCACAAACTGCTGCTCATCGTCCTGGCCACCCTGCTGCTGGGCCTGGCCTATTACGTCGAACATCACTACACGCTGTCCACCGTCCAGCTGCTGATGCTCTATCTCCTGCCCTATCTGCTGGTGGGCTTCGGCACACTGAAGGAGGCTGCGGAAGGTATCGCCCATGGCGATGTCTTCAATGAAGACTTCCTCATGTCCGTGGCCACCATCGGGGCCCTGGCCATCGGTTTCCTGCCCGGGGCCGAGACGCAGTTTCCGGAGGCAGTCTTCGTCATGCTGTTCTTCCAGGTGGGCGAACTCTTCGAGGGTTATGCCGAGGGCAAGAGCCGTGAGAGCATCACTCATCTGATGGACATCCGTCCCGACACTGCCAACCTGCTAACCACCGATGCAGAAGGGAACTCCTGCACCAGCGTCGTCAGTCCCGACAGCGTGGAGGTGGGAAGCATCGTCGTTGTCCGTCCGGGCGAGAAGATACCCTTGGACGGCATCGTGACAGAAGGCACGTCGGCACTCAACACCGTGGCACTGACAGGCGAAAGCCTGCCGCGCGAGGTTGGCGTGGACGACGAAGTCATCTCGGGCTGCATCAACCTGAGCAGTCCGCTGTACATACGCACGATAAAGACCTTCTCCGAGAGTACGGTCTCAAAGATTATCCGGCTCGTGGAGTCGGCCGACCAGCAGAAATCGAAGAGCGAACATTTCATCACCAAGTTTGCCGCCGTCTACACCCCTGTGGTTGTGGTAGGTGCCCTGCTATTGGCCGTCGTTCCTCCCTTAGTGCTTCACGGCACTTTCGCTGCCCTCTTCCCGACGTGGCTCTATCGGGCACTGATGTTTCTCATCGTTTCCTGTCCCTGCGCACTGGTCATCAGCGTTCCGCTCAGTTTCTTCGGGGGCATAGGGGGTGCATCGCGCAACGGCATACTGGTGAAGGGGAGCAACTACATGGAAGCTCTGGCTCACCTGCGTACCGTGGTCTTCGACAAGACGGGAACGCTCACCCAGGGACAGTTCAGCGTCACAGCCATCCATCCCGACCAGACGGACGAACACCAGCTGCTGCACTTGGCAGCCCATGTGGAACACTTCACCACCCACCCCATCGGCATTGCCCTGCGACAGGCTTTCCCCGAGGAGGCTACCGACGGATGTCAGACCACCGACGTGGAGGAGATAGCCGGTGAGGGCATCACGGCACGAGTGAACGGAAAACTCGTAGGCGTAGGCAACAGTCGGCTGATGGAACGGCTGGGGGCCCAATGGCACGATTGCAAACACGACACGGGTACGGTCATCCACGTCGCCATCGACGGACAATATGCCGGACACATCATCATCAGTGACCAGATAAAGAAGGAGAGCACGGAGGCCATCGCACAACTGCGTAAGGAAGGCATCACCCGTATCGTCATGCTCACGGGCGACCGTCAGGAGGTGGCTCGGCAGGTGGCCGACACACTGGGTATTGACGAGTGTCATGCCGAGTTGCTGCCAGCCGACAAGGTGACCCATCTGGAACGTCTGCTACAAGAAAAGCCGGCAGGCAGTCTGCTGGCTTTCGTAGGTGACGGTATCAACGATGCTCCCGTACTGGCCCGTGCCGATATCGGCATTGCCATGGGGGCCATGGGCAGTGACGCTGCCATAGAGGCTGCCGATGTGGTGCTGATGGACGACAATCCGTTACGTCTCTCCACGGCTATCCGCTTGGCTCGTCGCACCACGGGCATTGCCCGTCAGAACGTATGCTTCGCCATCGGCGTGAAAGTGGCTGTGCTGATATTGGCAACCCTGGGATTGGGTACGCTGGCTCTGGCCGTCTTTGCCGATGTGGGGGTCACGGTGCTGGCCGTGCTCAACGCCATGCGTACGCTCCGTCGTACGGTTTAGAACATGCGGATGCCCATCAGCCGACGCATCTCCTCCACGTTCCTGCGGACTATCTCACGCACCTTCTCCGCTCCCTCGCGGCGCACTCGGTTCAGGTAGTCCGTATCGGCGTATAACTGTTCGTAACGCTCGCGAATGGGACGCGTCACCTTCAGCACGTCCTCAGCTATCTGCATCTTCAGGTCACCATAGCGGATGGAGCAGTCGTTCCATGCAGCCAGATAGTGGTCATACACCTCGGGGGCAGACACCAGACGCAGGAAGAGGAACAGGTTCTTTATGGGGTCGCTCATTTCCGAGTTAGGCTCCGTGGGAGTCATGTCGGTCACAGCCTTCTTGAACTTCTTGATGACCGTCTGGTCGTCATCGTTGATGTAAATGCAGTTCCCCTCGCTCTTGCCCATCTTTCCGCTACCGTCCAGACCGGGAATCTTTATGGGCTCCCCCTTGGCCTCGTATGGACGAGGCTCTATCATGAAGTCTGTCTTATAGAAGTGGTTGAAGCGGACGGCAAAGTTACGCGCCATCTCCAAGTGCTGCAACTGATCCTTTCCCACGGGCACGAAGTGCGCACGGTGCTGAAGGATGTCAGCGGCCATCAGCACGGGATAGGTCAGCAGACCTGCATTCACGTTGTTAGGCTGCTTGCGCGCCTTATCCTTGAAGGCGACAGTCTTCTCCAGCTCGCCCAGATAGGCATGCATGTTCAGCAGGGTGAAGAACTCGCAGGTCTCAGGCACGTCGCTCTGTACGTACACCATACATTTGTCGGGGTCCATGCCGGCAGCCAGATACTCGGCCAGGATACTGCGCACGTTATCGTTCAGCAGCGAAGGGTCGGGCTGGGTGGTCAGCGAATGATAGTCGGCAATGAAGTAACGGCAGTCGTAGTCGTTTTGCATGTCCACGAAATTGCGCAAGGCTCCGTAATAGTTGCCCAGATGCAGATGACCCGTGGCACGTATACCGCTCAATACAATAGGTTTCGTCATAGTCTCAAAGTGTGTTTCAGTAATTTGCGGTTGCGAATTTACGAATTTTTGCCCACATATCGTACATCCATTCCCAATTATTTTCCCTTGAGACCGAATTAGGTTAAGGATATCGTTATCGTTTCCCCTTTTCGTCTTCGTTTTCGTTTTCGTTTTCGTACGAAGTCTTATATTCGTACGAAGTTTTTTCGTAACTCTGCCACTTGCGTGGCTAAGTTACTCCGTCTCGGCATAAGAAATAAACGATTTTATTTCGTTCTGCCCTCGACTTTTCGTAACTTTGCAGCATGAAGATGCTCATGCTGCTCATCATGCTCACCTGTTCGCTGTCGGTTCGGGCCGACAACGACGTGAACGGCGACGGTCATACCGCTATAGGCGATGTGGCCAAACTGATAGACTGGCTGCTGAATCCCGACATGACCAACGGACACGACTATGTGGATTTGGGACTGCCCAGCGGTACGTTATGGGCCACCACCAATGTGGGCTCTACCTCCACCACCGACTACGGTCAGCTGTTTGCCTGGGGAGAGACCAGCGAGAAGAGCATCTACAACTGGCAGACCTACCAATGGGCAGAGGACGACACTACCCTCACCCGCTACAGCGGACACCGCGATACCTTATGGTTATGTGATGACGTAGCCTGCCGCCAATGGGGAGGATTGTGGCAATTACCTACCCTCGCCCAGTTTCAAGAGCTCACTCGTTATTGTCGTTGGAGTTGGGCATTGGTAAACGGTGTCTATGGTTACAGGGTGACCAACAACGGGACAGGAATCTTCCTGCCTGCTGCAGGTTATCAGACCGAGGCCATCATCTACGACCGCAACTCCACAGGCTATTACTGGACTTGTGAGAATCACGCTGTAGATAGTCTCCTCGCCTACGGGTTCTATCTAAGCAAGGATAATTACCTGTGGGGGTATCGCAGCCGTTCAGGTGGCCGTTCGGTACGTGCCGTATTCAATCCCTCCGATGCCCTCATCCGCTACGACATCAATGGTGACGGTCTTCTCACCATCAGCGACATCACCGCTCTCCTCCCCTCCCTTTGGTAACAAGCGACTGAAAGAACCACTAATGCACTAACCCGTTTTCGTAGCGCAGCGTATTGTTTTCGTTTTCGTTTTCGTTTTCGTACAAAGTCGAAGCACACTTCGACTTTGTCCTACCATTCGTCATCCCAAAGGTTGGTGGAGTAGGCCTGTAGCGACACATCGTCGCTCCAGTCACGCTCACCCTTTACCCAGTTCTCACCGGGAGCATTGGGATGCGCACGCTGGGAATGGGTATCGAAACCTCCCACATTCTCCAGCACGTTTTCTATGAGTCCCAGCCAGACTACTCGCGTCTCGGGTTTTGTATAAGTCTTCTTCATTGGTTCTGTTCCTCCCGCCTTTTTACTTATACATCACCTTCTTCCCGTTCTGGATATAGACTCCGTGTGCGGGATTCGTCACCCGTCGGCCCGTGAGGTCGTAGATGGGACTGTCATCCGTCAGCTGCGACTGCCACGTACCATCGGGCAGGATATCTATTGCATTCACGATGTTACCATCTTCGTCCTCTATCACTATCTCGGCAGGCATATTGCTCTCGTGAACCGATGCAGGCACCTCACTATCGTCAGGAGTGAATGCACTCGATGGAAGATAAGCCGTGCCAGGGTTCAGGTGACCACCGATTCGGATGTGATAGAAACCCATGCCATCGCCTTTTACGGGCGTACCATAGTAGCTACCAATTACGGTACCGGGAGTAACATACGACAGTCCGTAGATGCCTGCCCAGTTTTCATCGGTAATGTAGGTAGTATAAAGGTTAGCCTTGAGTATGTTGGTCGTGACAGCACACCCAGCGGGAATACCTCCTGACAAGTACTCAGCATCAGCAATGTAGAGAGCGTTGGGATAACTGGGGTTATACTTTTCATTTTTAACACCACTTATATTCTCACTATTGATGTTCGAACCTTCTACAGCCATGAACATGTATCCTTGGTTTCCTTCGAGATAATAGAATTCCCCATCGTCTGGCATGGCAGTGAACACAGCCTTCAGATTGTAATTGGTATGATTATCGTTTGCCGAACGATAGGCATGGACACAATAGTAAGGTATGGGGTTACCTGCTTTCGGAATCTTGACATTCAACGGATAGGAGAACGTACAGAAGTAGTTGTTGTTATACTGCGTTGAAGGCGATGGCTTCACGAAGATGGTATCCAGTTCGTTAAAGGTCTGGAACTTCCAGAGCGAGCTAATCTCGGAGCCCCAGTAATATCGCAACAAACCATCGGAGGAAACAGTCACCTGTGTTTTGGTATCTGCACTGGCTCCTGATGTCTGAGAGTCGCGAATCTGCCATACACCTGGAATAACAGGGTCAATATAGAATAGCATCTTATCAGCCTCGGTATTGGTCTGGAGGATTGGTCTGAAAGTCTTGGTCGAGTCTCCATGCTCCAGCCAATTTCCATTACCATTCTGCAGACTATATGTGGCATTGTTACCAAATGCTCCGGCCTCGCCCGTTTCACGAGTCACATAGAAGGAACCTGCAGTGTTGGTAACATCGTCCTTCGGAGAGCATCCCCAACTATCCCCAGTATCGAGTACATTATCTTTCCAAATAGAAATACCATTTCTCTCTGTCAGACGGGCACCGAATGCAGGACGTGTGCCACACATATTCTCCAAGAAGAAGGGATGCTTAAGCTGATTCCCATCTCCAAGATCCTCCGTGGGGCGCAAGTCCTGATAGAGTTTCTTCACCTCTGCTGCCGTCATCGTAGAATAACCAGCAGGTAGCGTGCCATTCTTTATGTTCTGTATTTTCTCCAGTATAGCGCGGAAGGCCACGGCACCCTTCATCGCAGCATTGTCGGATGCGGTCACCACTCCATCGTAAGTGCTGGTATAAGAGAGAGCCGTGCCGTTGTCCATGGCATTGACTGCGGCATTGCGCAACTGAACGATGTCGTTCAGCGGAGCAACACTCTCTACGTTGTCCAACGTAACCACACCGCCCACGTAACCAGCCAGCCCGTTCACCTCGCGAACAAACATCTCGCTCTCGCCTGAGTGCGTACCCTCATGGTTAATCTCGTTCTCGTTCTTGACGGGAATGAACTGCCAGAAGAAACCATCACCTCGGTTCTCTGACAGGAAGGAACTATAGATTGCTATGTGGTCGTTATGCGTGGCCAGACACAGGTATTTCTGTGCGCCCACCTGACTGGCTACCGATATGGCAGCATAGCTTCCACTCACAGGTGCGGCAGACGACATACTGGGACTGACGGCCACCGCAGGATAGAACAGCAGTGTGGCATCGTCCGAACCAGTAGGCGTACCCACCTGATAATGGCTGGATGAGGCCTGATAGAAGAACTTTCCCTCGTCCCTCTGCTCAGCGGCAGGGCTTTCCAATGTCTTGGTGGGAGCCAGTATGTCGCGGTTGCCCTGACATACCATGGTATACTGGCCATTGCCCAGATTGGTGATGTCCCAAATACTCCAGTAGCAGATGGCATCTTCCACTACGCTCACAGGGTTGACCATTGAGGTCAGCCATGCTTCCTTATCCTCTGGATTGCCATCGCCATTGGTGTCGAACGCATAGTTACGCACCAGATAGCGACCCGATTCCAACTGATAGTAACTGTTCGATGCATTCAGCAACTGCTCCAGAATGTAATAGTTCACATAGTTGGGTGTGGTCTCCAGATTATCAATAGCCTCTTCAATATCGTCCACCGCATCATCCGTAAGCGTAAACTCAGCGTCACTGCTTGCAGCGGCTGCAATGGCTGCGTTGGCAGCGGCAATAAGGCCTACACTGGCTTCCTCTACGGTGACGAATAGCCATCTGTTGTTAGCCGCAGACTTGTCCCACCATGTACGAACCCACTGAGCCAAACCGTAATTGCAGTGCATATAATGACTTGTGGCAACTGCATCTCCAACGGCTACGAACTGGCGGCCATAAGGTTCCAATCTCAAGGGGGCAGCAGACTTACTGGTGATGTACACCCAGTCTGCATTGTCGTCACCCTGCGTGGAGTTGATGTAACGTACGCCACCATCGGGGTACTGTCCGCCAGTGGTTCCGTAACAACTCTGTTTCATGTAGTACCGTCCGTCGGAAGCCTTCTCCACATTCCAGAAGAACGAACTGTTATAGGTAGATACCAGACCCAGTTTGGTTCCGTCCTCCAGGGTGTTCATGTAATAGCCCGCATTGTTCTTCACCAGATAATCCTTTCCGTTAACAGGCATATTGAAGTATTGGGGAAGATTGGAGTACATGGCATTGGCAGCGGATATTTTCTCCACAGTAGTGCCATGGGCCAAAGCCTTCAAGGCAGCATATCCGCTTGCAGAGAGATAGAAGAGTTCCGTGTTATGGTCTGCATCGTACAATTCATTGATGTAATCTACAGCATCCCAGTAGTACTGGTCGGGAGTAATGAATCGCCAACATGAGCCTTCATCGTTAGCCGAATAAATAGTAACCTTTGTTCTTCCAGCATCGTTTAAGCAATTACCGCCATCAGAATTCATAGATACACTATAATATAGGGCATTGTATGGACTATCCTGAATATACCACAGACGGCCACCAACACTGAACGTATTTCTATCGGGATTAGCATCATCTACACCTCGTGGGTCGGACAAAAATTTGCCAGCACTACCACCATTGGACAAACGATAGCCTGTTGTTCCATATGCCGTAAGCGTCCATATACTTTTTGTTGCATCGACTTCCCCCGCAGCATTTTGTACCAACTGAGCATCATCGTCTGCTCCATAAGTTGCATATTTACTACTTCTTGTGTTCTGTATGAGCAATTCTATATCCTCCTCCACATCTGCAATGTAGAAGAACCACTCATTAGCAGCATCGTCTATGGAATATGTTTTACCATACCATCTCACAATGCCATAAGGCTCCCCATTTTTCATGTTGAAAAGTTTAGGGCCCTCATTCCCATCTACTGCCACAATGGCCACACATCCTAACGAGACTCCCTCGTCATAAATCTCCGTAGTTGAGAATTCCACACGTGTCGCATCCGACTTGTTCTCAACAAGCGTATAAGCGACATTGTCCTCGATCGCTTTCTTTATGTAACGTCCGTCTGCCTCGTTGCGAATATAATACTGGTTAGCAGTACCCGATGCTATCACGTCCCAGACGTAGCCGGTAGTTCCGCATGCATCGGTGCCACCAATGGCATCGCTCTCCTGCCGCAACCACTTGTTACGACCACGGTTCTTAATGTAGTAGCGACCCTCGCCCACCGACGTAGTGGCTGAAGAAGCCACCGTGATGGTAATGGTAGTCCCCGAAAGTGAGAAGTTTGTAATCTTATAGGTGGGGCTGTTCGACAAACTGAACATCAACAGTGTAGGCGTAACATCGTTCTTTATCACGAAGAATCCACCGTTCTGTTGTGCAGAACGAGTGATGTCGGCATCTGCAGAATTAGAGTAGGTTACAGACACACCGTCTATTGGTGTTCCTCCTGCATCCTGCACTACAAGATTGTAGGCCGTATAGGGTGCAGGTTTCAAAAGCCAACGGTAGTTGTAACGCTCATTATTTGCAGTTCGTGAATAAGCTGATGTAGTACCATATATTTGTTGCATACCATAACTAACACTACTACTTGAATTATCAGCCGTAATGTCAGTTCCATTTGACGTATCCCCCCTAAAAGGCGGGAAGCGGTCAATCCCGTTGTTGAAATATCCGTAAAAGTGTGTGTATGGGTCAGATACCCTTGTACCATTTTGAGTAACTCCTGTCGGCGCAGATGAACTGGCATTCAAGAATAAATAATCACTCTTTGTCGTGGAAAAAGAATGTGTCCTGTTTCCTGTAGCAAAAGTAAGGTAGTTGCCGTCTCCTTCTGCCTTTTGCAGGTTATATAATGATGCTCCAGTAAGTGAGGTTTCACTTGTACGCATCACGAAAAGCTGAGGATCGGCAGATGTAGATGTAGAGATACTGGGTGTCCCACTATTGTTATAGACAGGGAATGCTCCATCGGAATAGACGTTATAGAGGGAGTAAACCGAACCTGCAGAAATCTCGGAAAGCGCAGTAACTCGCATCAAATATACTTTGAACCAAGGAACAAACAGCCACACACTTGTGCCAGCAGACGAACTATAACTGATTGTCGTTGTTTTGTCAGCTAAACCTGAAACAGACAAGGAAGGAGTATTGCCGGAAAAGGTTGTAGAGCTAATCGTTGCAGTAGAACCTGTTGCTGCAGTCAACGTGTAAGTTGCAGTACCATAACAATATGCACCTAATTCATATCCTGTAATTAAGTACCCATCAGGAGCCGTTATACTAAGAGAATAGGTTCCATCCCCACCAGGTTTAACAGCCATACTACGAGCACCAGTATTATTATTATTCGGAACTGTTGCCTGATCCAAGGAACCCGTAACTGTAAAAGTCACTCCTGCTAATCCTGAAGCTGCATTAGAGGTGAATGTCTTAGAACTAAGACTACCCTTACCATAAGTCCAACTAGAAAAAGAGTTATCGCAAACGGCTGATACAAGAGAGGCGTCAACCATTTCAAAGCCCCATTTGCTGGAGTTGTCCGTTCCTGTCCATAAGCCCATAGTGTTCGAGGAGCCCGTGTTGGAGGCAGCACCTCCATTCCAGTTCATGTATATACTTGCCACACTGGCAGTAGAAGTATATGGCGATATAAGATAGTTGTTGTTGGTCGTGTCGTATCCAAAGAACCAAAGCTGTTGTACCCCTACCTGGGCAAAATCTTTCCCGCTCGCATAACTGGCATCCTGTGTGTAGCCGATATATTGATTGCTGTCAAGGTTGTAGATATAATAGGCATTGGGGGTTTCTGAAGCGATGAAGATGAATCGACCTTTTTCAGAAGTAGAAGCACCAGTCCTCATATTCCAGTAATAGGAAGACGAACCTACATTATGCACATTGTACACTACCGGATAATCGATAGTAGAGGCAACAACAGGCACGTCCTCGGCCACAGCATTGCACACAAAGAGTAAAGAAAACACGAAGAGGGAAATGAGTTTCTTCATTTGTCGAAATATAGTTAATTGTCGAATAATCAAAATAATAAAGGCGCGATTGTCAGTCGCAAATGGTTCATTACACCAAAGTTTGGCGCAAAAATACACATTTCTTACGACATGACCAAGGAAAAAGAGAAAAACTTTATGTAAGGCAAGGGCACAAGGTGCCAAAGTTCTTGAAAAGGGTTTTATCGGTTTTGGTGAGACAAGAATGAGACTTCGTTGGTAAGGGTCCGTTGTCCACCGGCTTTAAGTTCGGGTGTATTGATACGTATGTCGCAATCTACGACGAAAACAGTACCATTACGAGAACAAATGACATTTTCGTCATGTAAATCGCTCAGATATACGTCCTTAGTCGCAAATGTCCAGTTGCGGGCGTTCTTTAGCTCAAAACCTAACTGCTCCGCATATTGACGTATGGCCTTATCGGTCATCCGCTCTCCCTGAATAAACGGTTGTTCGACGATTACCTGAAAGTCCCCTCCCCTTGTTCGTCCAAAGCCCAAAACATTCATTCGTGTTTGTGGGAAATAGGCATTGTGTAGTGTTATCCGGTCAAGGGCAAGAATGGGAAGTACAAAGTAGTCGAGACCGATGGCTTTTACAAGGGTAGCCCCTTGATAATAGACGTGGGCTTCACCACCCTCTGTCACTTGTTCACCCAATAACGTCGGGAGCGTTAGATCGACGTCCTCGGTCCAACATCCTGTAACCTTGGCCCACTGCTCTATGATGTCTTCTTGCGCCTTTGCGCATTGCTGCTCTCTTTGGAAACTACCGAACGGCGCAGTGACTCTATCTGCTGCAATGTCTGCTGCCGCGAGTAAGGATGCAATGACATGTATTGGACCTCCCTCAGCGCAGCCATGCTGCTCGAGCGGTGAAAATCGTTGATAAACAAGCTTGCCTGTGATAAATAGCTCTGCATATAATTCAAGTTTAGCCAGACCCTCGGAATCGAATCCGTTGGCACAAATGTGCTGGATAGAGGTCCAAAAGTCTGTGTTCGTCATTTCGTTTGCCGTTTATTCTGATACCGCAAAGGTAGGGAATTAATTTGATATCTCCAAGATGCTCTCTCTTTTTCTTTCTTTTTCTTTTTCTCTCTAAATATTATCCCTCCCCCCAATAAAGGGGGGAGGGGGAGGCTCCGCCTCTAAAATTAAATAACGGCCCCCGAAAAAAGGGGCCGACGGTAACCCCATAAGGGTATGGGGGGAATCCTTTAGTCATCGGAGGCTCGATGAATAGTCATCGGACGCTTGATGAATAGTCATCGGACGCTTGATGAATAGTCATCGGACGCTAAGGCGTAGGGCAACGAAACCACTAAGGCACTCGCTCGGCCCGAAGGGACGCTTTCACAAAGCGAAGCGACTGAAAGAACCTCTAAAGGAAGTCCTTGAGACGGGCACTCTTGTTGCTGTTGCGCAAACGTTGGGTGGCCTTCTCCCGTATCTGACGGACACGCTCACGGGTGAGGCCGATGTTCTCACTTATCTCGTCGAGCGTCATGGCCGGACAACCGATGCCATAAAAGAGACGGACGACCTGACACTCCCGATCGGGAAGGGTGGAAAGGGCACGGTCTATCTCGGTGGACAACGACTCGTCGTCCATGCCTTTGTCGGTGGCCGGGGCATCGGGATTGGGAAGGACGTCGACAAGGGTGGAGTCCTCACCGTCGAGCAGGGGGGAGTCGATGCTGGAATGACGGCTGGAGACACCGAGGATGGTGGACACACGGGTCTCGGGCAGTCCTATGCCTTCGGCTATCTGATAGATGCTGGGGCGGTGCTCGTGCTGCTGCTCGAACTCGGCGATGTACTGGAATATCTTGTGCTGGTCGCCCAACTTGTTGAGGGGTATGCGCACCAAGCGTCCCTGATCGGCTATGGCTTGCATGATGGCCTGACGTATCCACCAGACGGCATAGGAGATGAACTTGAAGCCACGGGTCTCGTCGAACCGCTCGGCTGCCTTTACGAGCCCCACATTGCCCTCGCTGATGAGGTCCATGAGGTTCATGCCCTGGGCCGGGTATTGCTTGGCCACGGAGACGACGAAACGAAGATTGGAGCGTACCATCTCGTCGCGTGCCGCCATGTCGCCCTTGTGGATGCGCTGTGCCAGTTCTATCTCACGCTCGAGGGAGAGCAACGGATAGCGGTCTATCTCACGGAGATAGGCGTTGATGGACTGTGAATCACGAGCGGTAATGCTCTGAGACATTTTGAGTTGACGCATACGAAAGGGGTGTCTTTTTGGTTCTACTTCGTTTTTCGAGGGGCAAAAATAATACTTTTCGCCCATACCTCCAAATTTTTGGTACGAGAATTTTCACACCTCTCCCCCACCCTGCCATCGGACAGCGGATGACAAAGAGGGGGAGAGGGAGGGGTTGGCCTGTGCGTCACTGGGCAAAGAGGAGGGCGACGAGGACCATGAGGTCGGTGGTGTTGACCGCCCCGCTGCCATCGACATCGGCCGTGGCCGTAGCGGCGGAATGTCCGATAAGGATGCGGACGAGCGAAGCGACGTCGGCAATGGATACACGACGGTCGAGGTTGACATCGCCATGCAGCAGGACGGCAGGAGCATAGGCCGTGAACTTGCAGAAGGTGCAGTTCTGGTAGAGGTCGAATGTCCAGGTGCCGTCGGCAAGGGCATAGCCGTAACCTTCGTCGTACGACTCGTCACCGCCACGGCTGAGGTTGGCACGGTGGTAGACGATGGTCAGGGAGTCGCCAAGGTCGGATGCGGTGATGGTGGTGTTTCCCTTGATGTAGTTGTGGCCGATACCGAAGCCCTCGACCAGATGGAACGGGGAACTGTCGGTGCGCTGGAAGTTGAGCACGGCACAATCGTCGAGCGTACCGCCTTCGAGCCCGGAGGAGAGCATGACGTAGGATTCGCCATAGGTGGCGTTGGTCTTGCTCCAGTAGGCCCATCGGGAGGTGAACGACGTGTTCGAGGCAAAGCCTCCGCCCAGGAGGGTGGGCGCATCGGCCGCAGACACTTGGTCGTAGTCGGGGGTTTCCTTGCGCTTATAGTAGAGATAGGGCACGGTGTAGGTGACCTCTGAGGGAGCATAGAATGAACCGGAGACGGTGGAACGCACCGTGAGGGTACCTGGCTCGGTGAAGGTGTAGGAGGAGAGGTCGAGGGGGGAAGAGGTGATGACGACGTTGTCGAGTTTGATGACGGAGTAGTAACGTCCGGCAACGAGATAGAAACCGTCGAACACCGCACTGCTGCCCGAGGGGAGATAGAAGGTGCCCGAGGAGCCGTTGGAAAGGGACCATGCTACGGTGCCTGCCGTCTGGTCGACATCGAGGGTGACGTGGTACCAGGTGTCGGCGGTGAGCGTGGTGGTGGACGTGGTTCCGTTCAACGTGTAGGTAGTGGAGTTCTTCCCGGCCGTGAGGTCGAAGAGCATGTTGGCATTGGAGTTGATGGCCGCATAGTTGTCCCAGGCATAGGTGGGATTGGTGCCGCCTTTGGCCATGACGCAGAACTCTATCCCATCAGTGTTGCCCGACTTGAGGGAGAGGTCGAAGTCGACGGTGTACCGGTTGACGGAGGAGACATCGACATCAGAGGGACGGGTGTAGGCATAACGGGTGTTGGTGGTGCCTGTGTTGACGTAGAAATACTGCCCATAGTCGGCATCGCCTGTTCCCAAGGAGATGGCGGCTCCGGGAGAGGTCCATCCGGTGATTTCGGTCTCTGACTCGTAGTCCTGGGCATAGAGCGTCTCACCCGTGGTACTGCCAATGGTGGTGGTGGTGCCGGAAAGGGAGGTGAAGGTGCCGGAGAGTTGCGGGGTCTCGCCACCGGTGGCAACGCCACGGATGCCTACGCGTGGCAGGAAGAACTCAGAGGCGATGGAGGAGTAGCCGTCGGGAATCTCACCCGTGTAGACTTCCATACCCGTAAGTTCGATAACGGCTGGCTCGCAGGATGGGGAGTCGTCGACGCGCAGACAGAGGTTGCCGTCCTGAAGGACGAGTCGCAGTTTGCTGCTGTCCATCTCGTCACACGCTATCTTTACCTTCGAGAGGTCGCCCGTGACACTTCCCACCTGTCCCAGGGTGTAGAGCCCGTCGGCAAGGGCGGAACCCAGATGGAACTCGAAGACGGGAACGATGTCGGAGGGCCCGTACTGCTCCCATTCGTTGATGCCGAGCTTGGAGAGGTCGAGGGTGATAGACGTGGCATTGAGCCAGTCGTGCTGGTCGTCGGCCGAACCGTTGACATCGAGCACTACGCGAGAACCGTATTGAAGGGTGAGGGGACCCGTGGTGACGCTGCCTATGGAGCCTGTGGTGGCTCCGCCTACGTTAAGCCGGGCCCCGTACTGCATGGTGAGACCGGCGGGGAACTGACCGCCCGTGGTGTTGAGGGTGGTGTTGATGTGCATCGACACAGGGCTGTTCTGCAGCGTGCCATTGAAGTTGACCGTTCCGTCCCAGATTTGGGTCTCACCGCTGTAGGTATGGGTGACGGCAGCCATGTTCAGCACGCCCAGGCCTTGCTTGATGAGTCGCATGTCGCCCGTCAGTGCGCCGCCTTGCAGACTACAGGTGTAGGTGGTGGTGCCCACGGCTCCGGGATTCAGGGCATAGCTGTCGATGCCGTAGGTGTACTTAGGCACGTTGATGGTCAGGATATAGGGCGCAGCTCCGTCGGAAACGGTAAGCGTGGTGTTGGCATACTCGTTGTGCAGGAGGTGCTGGTCGTTGTAGCCAGTGCCTATGGTGGTATTGTTGCCTATCAGGGTGCGGTCCGTGGTGGTCAGAGGAGGGGGCGCAGTGGTCAGTCCCTCCAGTTCGCCCAGGAAGTAGCTGAGGTGGGGAGGCTGGTTGTAGGCGTGCATCTGCCATACCATGGCCTGACGGTACTGGTAGTCGTGCCAGAGGGTGTAGATGCCGTAGTCGGTGGGCATGGCGGTGGTGTAGATACGGATGTACTCATGACCTTCGTCGACACGCAGGATGAGTTCCTCGCGCCAGTCGCCCAGGATGTCGCCGGAGAAGCAGGGATGGTTCTTCGTCCAGTTGTTCATCTTACAACCCGAGGAGGTGAACAGTCGACCCGAACCGGGCTTGATGATGGCTGCCTCGCGCTCGGTGCCCGGACTGTTGAGCACCTCGGAGAGGAGGTCGCCGTCCCAATAGATGCGGAAATTGAGGTCGCTCCAGACGATGTATTCGTAATCAAACGGGATGACGGCATCCTTG
>FLNY01004864.1_pt1 | contig 21728 bp, 16 predicted proteins | sample 1140381 | NCBI WGS metagenome assembly FLNY01 (sample SAMEA3878172, study PRJEB12797) | bioreactor metagenome | biome: Moose rumen | place: Sweden | collected 2011-10
TTTATGAAAAAAATTTTAATGCTCGCGGCGTGTGCTCTTCTTTCATTTGGATTTTATTCATGTTCAGATGAGACGGATGACGGAGGTAGCGCAAAATTAAAAACAATAAGCGCGGAAGTTGAGGCAGAATCTAAACAAAGAAGTGCCGCATACTCAGAAGATGTCACTGTGGATTTAAGCGAAAATCCGCTGAAGGATGATGTGGTTTCTTCTCTCAAAGCAGGAGATGATGTTACTGATTTCTTTACGCAGAGTAAAGTCGGGGCCGAAAGGGCGGCCGTTGCGAGTGACGACGGTCTTGAAGGTTTTAAGGCAGTCTTGAAATCCGTTACAAAGGTTAAGCTGGAAGTAACCATTACGGCAACAACTCCAGATGAAGACTGCAGCATCCTGATTAGCGCTGTAATTTCTGCGGAAAAAACAGATTCCGGAAATGCCGCTGTATCTCTCGTAAAACAGGTGAATGTCGGTGAGGCATTGGGAAGTGTTGCCTCAGGAACGCTTTCCCTTTCAGGAGGCTCTACTCCAAAAGCCTCTGATATGGCCGGTCTCATTCTTAAATTCCGTGAAAACGATGACGATGATGACAGCATAAAATATTATAAATTCGGAAGCGACGGCACGGCAATCACTAAATACAAATATTCATACGGTTATCTCGATGAGAGCAGTACAAAATATACTTACGATGAGAAAACCGGAGAGATAAAAGAAGATGATGAAGATGATGAGGACGAGGATTCTTTTTCTGCCATTGATTCGGCTCTGGATGGAAAAGACTATCTCATAAAAGTAGGCGACTCTTATTACATCTATAACAGCATGAAACTTACCCGTTCAAGCGGTAAGAATTTGGATTCTACTTTTACTTACAGCACATCTGTAAGTGAAAAACAGACTGTGGATATGGGCGACAGCACGATGACTGTGGGAACTTTAAAGGGAACCATAGATTATGCTATGACTACCACTAGCGCGGGGACATTTACGGCTAAAATGACGGCAAAGGTCGCTTTCTCTTATTCATCTGAATACAAAAAATTGGCAGAGCAGTATGGCTTTCCGTTAGAAAATGTCGGAGCTTTAAGCTATTCATCTGATATGTTTGGAGTTTATACAAATAATGACGGAGTCATTACTGCAAAAGGAAAGATGATATCCACAGATTCCTCTTCTGAAGAAACTGAGGTTGATGAATTTGAGAACGGAACGGCATTCTATGACGGCACACACATCTATTTTGGCGATACTCTTTCTCTTGTAACTGAAGCGGAAATGAATGAGGGAAAATAATTAGTCTTTTCATTTTTGCAGGGCTGTCCGTAAGATTCGGGCAGCCTTTTTTTTCACTATCGCAATTTCCTGCATTGATTATTATCTTATTATAGTTTAAAATGTAAGAGCTATTATTATCAAAACATATATCGGATGTAGTGATGTATGTAGGAGTAAATTATGTCTGTAGAAAGAGTTAGCTACAAAATTGGAGATTCAGAGCTTATCCTTGAAACTGGAAAGCTTGGTAAACAGGCAAACGGCTGTGTTTACGCTCAGTATGCCGGAAGCGCAATCATTGCCACCGTCTGTGCTTCTTCTGAAGTTAAAGAAGGTTTGGACTTCGTTCCGGTTACTGTTGAATACAACGAAAAATACTATGCCGCCGGTAAAATCCCTGGCGGTTTCATCAAGCGCGAAGGACGACCAAAGGACAAGGAAATCTTGGTTTCCCGCCTTATCGACCGACCTATGCGCCCTCTCTTTGAGGTAAGCTTCGGCCGTGAAATCCAGATTGTTCCAACCTGTGTTTCATCAGACGGAATCAACCCGCCTGACATTCTTGCCGTTGTCGCTTCAAGTGCAGCAGTCTCAATTTCTGACATTCCTTTCCATGGTCCTGTTGCCGCTGCCCGAGTTGCATACATCGACGGTGAATATGTAATCAACCCGACATTCCAGCAGCAGGAAAAAGCCCAGCTTGAAATCGTAGTTGCCGGTACAAAAGACGGCTTTACTATGGTTGAGGGTGGCGCTAACGAGGTTTCGGAAGAAATTATGCTCGGTGCTCTTGAAAAAGCTCAGGGCTTTATCACGGCAATGTGTGAATTGCAGGAGCAGCTTGTCGCTAAATGCGGTAAGGAAAAACTTCCTCTCGCTCCTCTCAATGTAGAGCTTGAGAACAAAGACGCAATCATCGCTGAGGCAACTCCTCTTCTCGAAAAGGCCTGTTTTCAGGACGGAAAAATGAACCGGGGAAAGGCAATTTCTGAGGTTAAAAAGCAGATTGTCGAGGCTCACGCAGAGCAGCTTTCTGACGAAATCCAGAAAAAGCTCTTTGACCAGTGCTTCGACGACATTCAGTACAATCTTCTTCGTAGGTCAATCCTTGACAAGGGCTTGCGAATCGACGGTCGAAAATGTGACGAAATCAGACCAATCACCTGCGAGGTCAATGTTCTTCCTCGCCCTCATGGTTCTGCACTCTTCACTCGTGGAGAAACTCAGTCTCTGGCTGTCACCACTTTGGGAACTGCCCTTGACGCACAGGTTCTTGACGACATCGACGGAGAGCGAAGCGAAAACTTTATTCTCCACTACAACTTCCCGCCATATTCTGTCGGTGAGACTGGCCGCTTGACGACTGGCCGCCGAGAAATCGGACACGGAAACTTGGCACGCCGCTCGCTCGCTCCGATGATTCCTCCAATGTCAGAATTCCCTTACACAATTCGCGTAGTTTCTGAGATTATGGAATCAAACGGCTCTTCTAGCCAGGCTTCAACCTGTGGCGGATGTCTTTCCCTCTTGGCTGCCGGCGTTCCAATGAAAAAAATGGTCGCTGGTATCGCAATGGGCTTGATTACAGAACCTGAGGGCGACAATCCTTACGGCCGCTACAAGATTCTTTCTGACATCTTGGGTGAAGAGGATCACTTGGGCGATATGGACTTCAAGGTCGCAGGTACAAAAGACGGTATCACTGGCTTCCAGATGGACATCAAGATTGCCGGCGTTACAACAGAAATCATGAAGAATGCCTTGGCTCAGGCAAAAGAAGGCCGCCTGCACATCCTTTCAATTATGGAAAAATGCATCGACAAGCCTCAGCCAATCAGTCCTTACGCACCGAAAATCCTTACAATGAAGATTGCTCCCGATAAAATCGGCGCCCTCATTGGTCCTGGCGGAAAGAATATCAAGGCTCTCTGCGCCCAGTACGGCGTTACAATCAACACTGAGGACGACGGAACCGTTCAGATTTACGGAAAAACAGGCAAGGCCGCTGAAGAGGCAAAACTTGCTGTCAAAGGTATTTGTGAAGATCCTGAAGTTGGCGTAATTTACAACGGAACTGTAAAGCGAATTATGGAATTCGGCGCTTTCGTTGAGATTTTGCCGGGAAAAGAAGGTCTCTGCCATATCTCAAAGCTTTCGCGTGAGCGAGTAAACAAGGTAACTGATGTCCTCAAAGAAGGCCAGCAGATTCCCGTTAAGCTACTTGAAGTCGACAAGCAGGGAAGGTTGAACCTTTCTTACATTGACGCAATTGAAGCGAAAAAATAAAAAGAAGGCTCCAGTCAAGACGGCTGGAGCTTTTTTTTAATCATACAAGCTGTTTAACATTCTGTAGACTTCGTTGATTCTTTCTTTTCCGTCTACGCTGAAGTCAATGTTTTCATCGACCAGGGTTTCAAGGCTTGAAAGGCTTTCGTTTAATGCCGTGGCAAAACCCCGGCTCATTTTGAACCAGTAAGTTCCCCGTCCGTCAGTGAACAGTGCTAAAAATGCGTATTCCTTGTTCTTTTTGGAAAGGGTTATTCTTAAAATTTTGTTCAAGTCGCCGATTAAACGCTCTGACACTCCCTCTTCATGGATATCGAAGTTCCTTTTGTTCCAGTCCTTTTCGCCAATCGGATTCAGGTTAAGCGTTTTTACGACTTTGCTGACTAGTTCAAGCTTTTCGCCGGACAAAAGACCTGTTCCGTGCAGGATTATTTTTGAGCGAATCGGGGCGTAAACTGCCATTTTGTTTTCGTCATGCTCGTTTTGAAGGGCAGACATGAATTTATTGAGAGGAAGGATGAGAAGTTTCTTTCCTTTTTGCTTTTCGATTTCAAAAATTTCTCCGCCAATGGTAATTTCGTTTTCGTTCTTTTCTTTTGCTTTTTTACCGCCAAAATGACCGTCGTCCCTTCCCAAAAGCTTTCCCTTGACGCTTGCAAATGTCGAGCCCTTAAACTCAAGGTTTCCTGTCAGGCTTCGGCCTCTCTTTCCCCTCATTGAATTTAATTTTGCTTCCAAATCTGGCGAGATTTTTGAAAGAAGTGATTTTGTGAGAGGGGAAACGCTCATTGCAAATGTTCTGCTTGTCCTGACTATTTCGCCCGCAACTATAAAAAGCGGGTCAGTGCGGAACATAGATGAGCCGGGGTGAATCGAAATGTGGTCCGCGGTGAGAGAGCGGTAATTTTCTTTTCCTTCCCTAACGCACACGAACTGAATCATTCCGCTTGCAATACAGCAAAGATAATCGTCCATTGAGCCGCCGCTTCCGATTGGAATGCCTAAGTGCCCGATTTCTTCTTCAAGCTGGCTCTTTATGTTTGAAATTTCTGCCATAACCCGCTCGTCGAGGTAATTGTTCTGGCAGAATCGCACAGGATTTTTCATCGACTCATAGGTTCTGAAAAGCTTTACATAAGAGACAAAATCTCCCTGAATGTCACGGAATGCGTGATGGGCTTTTCGGGCATCGCTTTCTTCTCCTGGAGGTAAAACAAAAGGCGAGTGAGTGCTCATAAAACTTGCGGCAATCACGGCCTCTTCGAGAACATCAGGGTATCTCATAATGCTTTCGACTAAGATTCGGCTGACTCGAGGCTCAAGAGGGAATTCCACCATCATTTTTCCGATTGAAGATAACGTGTTGTCTTCGTTTAAGGCTCCCATTTGGTTTAATGTCTCGACAGCGCCCCGGATGTCTTCTTTTTGAGGCGGGGAAATAAAATCAAAGGTGTCAAAGTCTGTGATTCCCAGCTCGCTCATTCGGAGTACGACTTCGCTTAAATCTGTTCTGTAGATTTCTTCGGTCGTATATTCGCTTCGTTTGTCAAAATCTTTTCGGCTGTAAAGTCTGTAGCAGGTTCCGGGCTGTGTTCGGCCCGCCCGGCCACGACGCTGGTTTGAGCTTGCCTTTGAGACCGGAGTTTCGTTGAGACTTGAAGTGAAGGTTTTCGGGCTGTAAAAATTAAGCTTTGCAAGCCCCGAGTCAATTACAGTCGTGATTCCGTTGATTGTGACTGATGTTTCTGCGATGTTCGTTGAGAGAACGACCTTCTTTTTTCCGAACGGTGCATTGTCAAAAACCCGCTCCTGCTCTTCTTTTGGAAGCCTGCCGTAAAGAGGAACAATGTGAATTTTTGAGTGAAAGTTTGAATACTGAAGGCGTTTCGCGCAGTCCTTGATGATTTTTTCGCCAGGCAAAAAAACCAGGATGTCGCCGTCATCGTGATTGTCAAGGACCCGGTCAATCGTTTTTTCGATTTTTGAAAGAAGAAGCTCCGAGCCTGTGGCCGTCATTGTCGTGGTCGGCTCTTTCGTTGTCGGCGGATCATAAATCATCGTGACTGGGAAAGTCTGTGTGTCAATCGTGACAATGGGGCAGCCGCCAAAGTATTCAGAAAAAGCCTCTGCATTCATCGTTGCGCTGGAGACAATCACCTTAAAGTCAGGGCGGGCAGCAAGGACTCGCTTGAGCAATCCCAGGACAAAGTCGATGTTAAGGCTCCGCTCGTGGGCCTCGTCTACCATAATGACTGAGTATTTTGTCATCCATGGGTCAAGCTTCATTTCCTGCAGAAGGATTCCGTCCGTCATAATTTTGATTTTCGTCGTGGAGTCGGTTTTGTCCTCAAAGCGCATTTTGTAGCCGACAAGCCCCGGGTATGAGGTTTTCAGTTGCTTTGCGATGAACTCGCTTACTGACAGGGCGGCGATTCGGCGTGGCTGAGTTACGGCAATCACTCCGCTTTCTGAGTATCCCGCCTCATGAAGAATGACAGGAATCTGCGTTGTCTTTCCGCTTCCTGTCGGGGATTGAACGACAATCACCTGATTGTCTCGTAAACATTCAAGAATTTTTTCTTTTTGCTCGTAAACCGGAAGTTTTTTGTAATCGATTGCCATAAATATATTATACAGAATTTTACTACGAATTACACTAATTTAACGAATTATTTTATTCTTATCTGCTTTATATCTGCATTTCTCTGTGTTTATCTGCGTCTATCTGCGTCTATCTGCGTCTAATTTTTTAATCCGTAATATTGCAAAAGAACGCAAAAAATATCATAATTTTCTATTATGTTCAAACCACAGTTAATCAGCTCTCTCAAAGGTTATAACGGAAAAACCTTTGTTTCAGATTTAATCGCAGGTCTTATCGTTGGTATTGTCGCCCTTCCGCTTGCAATAGCGTTCGCAATCGCTTCTGGCGTAAATCCTGCCGCCAGTCTTTTTACCGCAATTATCGCAGGCTTTTGTATCTCGGCTTTTGGCGGCTCTACCGTCCAGATTGGCGGTCCTACAGGAGCTTTTGCCGTCATCGTTTACGGAGTAGTCGCTCAGTTCGGGCTTTCAGGGCTTGCGACCGCAACGCTTATGGCGGGCGTTTTGCTCATTTTGCTCGGTGCCTTTAAGATGGGCGGGCTTGTAAAATTCATTCCCTACACAATCGTAACTGGCTTTACGGCTGGAATTGCCGTCACAATCGCGGCTGGTCAAATCGGAGACTTTTTTGGCCTTGCCCCGGATTTTTCTGATCCAATGAGAATTTTGGGCGAGGAATATTCAAAAATGCCGGGCGACTTTTTGCCTAAAATCATCGTCTACATAAAATCTGCTTCAACGGTAAATCCATATTCTTTTATAATGGCTTCAATCTGTCTCGCTTTCATTTTTATCTGGTCAAAATTCATTAAAAAAATTCCCGGAAGCTTCGTCGTTTTAATTTTGGCGACAGTCGCTTCTATTCTTCTTGAAAAATTCTGTGGTCTTAAAACTGATACAATCGGGAGGTTTGCGGATGGAAGCCGTCATTTCGTGATTCCGAACACTCTTCCGTCTCCCCAGCTTCCGGATTTTTCACTTGCTACAATCAGAACTCTTTTTCCGACGGCAATTTCAATCGCTGTTTTGGCGGCAATTGAGAGTCTTTTGAGCGCAGTTGTCGCCGACGGTATGACGGGAGCAAAGCACGACTCAAACACTGAACTTATCGGTCAGGGAATCGCAAACATAGCTTCTCCTCTTTTCGGCGGAATTCCTGCAACTGGAGCGATTGCCCGAACTGCAACTAACATTAAGAATGGCGGAAAAACACCAGTAGCCGGAATTATTCATGCTCTCACGCTGCTTTTGATTCTTCTTTTCGCAGGAAAATATGCCTCATACATCCCCATGGCAGCTCTGGCGGCGGTTTTAATCAATGTAGCATGGAATATGGCGGGTTTTCCTGCAATCCGAAGCCTACTTCACGGTCAGAAATCAGACATAACGGTTTTTGCGGTTACATTCTTTATCACTGTTTTTGTCGATTTGACTGTGGCAATCGAATTTGGCTTAGGTCTTGCGGCCTTCTTCTTCATCAAAAAGATGATAGATTTGTCAGAGGTTCAAAATCAGAGGGAGGTTCTTACTTCTGGAATCCACACTGATATGCCTGATGAAAATCTTGACCTTCCTAAAGGGGCTATGGTCTACGAAATTGAAGGCCCTCTTTTCTTCGGAACGGTCAGAAAATTTGAAGTCGCTGTCGAAAAGGCGGGTATTGATTACAAGGTTTTGATTCTCAGAATGAGAAGCACGATTTATCTTGATGCTGGCGGAATTCGTGCCTTGGAGCAGGCAAAATCTGCCTGTGACAGAAAAGGAATCACAATCGTAATTTCAGGAATCCACACTCAGCCCTATATGCTTCTTGAAAAGACAGGAATGGCAGACAAGCTTGGCCGGGAAAATATCTACGATCATATTTCTGGGGCGCTTGAAAGGGCGCATCAGATTTTGGATTAGCCGTGCTATTGCAGTGACTGAATCTTTTTTGTTTTTTTGATAAAAAAATCCATATTCGTGCTTACGAAAAGCGTGCAGTAGACCGTGATGAGCAGACCGAAAATCACATTGAAGATTATCGCAAAGCTTGCGCGGTCTATTTTATTCAGAAAAATGCAGAAGGTAGTGAGCAGGAAAATCATTAGGATTCCAAAAATAATCCATTTCGTCATTGAAACCGGCTTTATTTCTACAGTTGATTTTAATGGCTCGCTTGCATATTTTTCGGCTAGAGTCATATAGTGAACCTGTGTCCGGCATTTTTTGCATTTTAAAAGATGCAGCGTTACCCTCAGGGGAATTCTTTCGTTTTTGTCGAGAGATAAAAAAACTTCCATATTTTTTTCGCAAATTTCAGTTTTCATAATAGCTCCTTAAATTTTCACGCAAGATTTTTTTTGCGCGGAAAATGTGTGATTTTATCGTGTTGATTCCTTCGCCTGTGATTTTGCTGATTTCTGCGTGTGAATTGTCGTAAAAAAAGTAGAGCTCAACGCAGATTTTGTATTTTTCGGGCAAATCCTTAACAGCCTCCCTGACTGCAAGGACTGTCGCCTTTCTGATATGATTTTTTTCCGGACTAAGGCTTTTGTCCTCGATGTTGTTTTCATCTGAAAGAGGCATATATTCCTTCCGGCGGTTTTTTGTATTTATAGCAGTGTTATATGCGATTGAGGTGAGCCAGGTCGAAAAAGAAGAGTCTCCTTTAAACGAAGATAAATTCGTATAAGCCTTGATGAAAACCTCCTGAATAAAATCATCGGAATCAGCCTCGTTCTTGAAAAAACTCATTCCCAGCGCTTTTACCCGCTTTTCGTAGCAGTTCATTAGCTTTGAGAAAGATTTTTTATTTCCCTGAAGAGTTGACTTTATGAGCGCGTTGTCGCGTTTTTTAATCAGCAGCTGTTCGAGATTCATTTTTCCAGTCGCAGAGCCTGTAGAACAAGAGCAGGCATACTCCGATTGTGAAGGGAATCAGGCCGCCGAGAAGGGAAGGGGTGATTCCTGTAAAAAGAGCAAAAAAGACAGTAAGCATAAGACCTATTCCTGTCAGCAAAAGTCCGATTAAAAGGGTCGCTGCCTTGTAGTTGTAGCTTTGTTTTTCGGTAATGCCTGCGTTTACCCTCTGCTTTCGCTCGTGATGAACCCATAAAAGAGCGAAGAAGATGACGATTCCGCCGATTGTGATTCCGACAATAGGTATTAGGGAGAGAATAACCTGTGCTGCCGGTGAAGTGATATTTTCCATAAAAAACTCCGTTGTCTTACAATATTTGACACTCTGCGTAAGAAAAAGTTGCGTTTTGACCGTGCTTAGTCCAAAAAAAGATAGTCATTGAAATAAATCGCGCTGATTTTTCCCAGGGTAAGAGAGTCGTTTATTTGTGATTTTAGCTCTTCCTTGATTTTGTCTTCCCCGTTTTTAAAAAGCTCAGATTTCGTTCTAGTGGAAAAGTAGTTTGCAATCAGATTTTTGATGCTAAGGTGCTTTCTGTCGAGTTCTTCATAAAAAGCGGTGTCAGTGCCATCATATTCAAACCAGGGGGTGACGAGAATTACGCATTTTTCAGAATCCTCGCCCTCGTCGCGCGTGAATGCCCTTATCTGACCGATTTCGCTATAGGCTGTTTTGGATTCTGAGACAGATGATGGAACCGGATCTTCTTTTCGTAAGCCTTCTCCTGGCCGCGCGTTTTTCGTGCAGAGCGCTATTGCTGATACGGCTATGATAAATAGAAAAAGTGCCGCCGTGATTATCAAAAGAATTTTGTTAAGATTAAAATTTTTCATTTCCTTCCTCATTTTTATTTTGCTAGTATATCACAGATTAAAAAAATGGTGTATAATGAGCCTATGCTTACAGATATAGAAATTTCACAGCAGAATAAAATAATTCCAATCGTAGATGTGGCAAAAAAGATTGGGATAAACGAAGAGGGCCTTGAGCTTTACGGAAAATACAAGGCAAAACTTTCAATGGAAGAATTGAGGGCCTTGCAAAGGAAAGCCTGTGAGCCTCGCTGCCGTGGAAAATTGATTTTGACAACTGCCCTTACTCCGACTCCGGCCGGCGAGGGAAAATCTACTGTCTCAATCGCTTTGGGCGACGGGCTCAATAAAATCGGGAAAAAAGCCGTTATCGCTCTTCGGGAGCCTTCTCTTGGGCCATGCTTTGGCGTAAAGGGGGGAGCCTGTGGCGGTGGCTACGCCCAGATTGTCCCAATGGAAGACATAAACCTTCACTTCACAGGAGACATTCACGCAATTTCGATTGCAAACAACCTTATATCGGCCCTCATTGACAATCACATCAAGCAGGGAAATCAGCTGGGAATCGATAGCCGCACAATCACATGGAAGCGCTGCGTTGATTTAAATGACCGTGAGCTTCGGAATATTCTGGTCGGTATGGGTGGTGTCGCAGACGGCGTTCCTCGTGAAGACCACTTCTGCATTACGGTTGCAAGCGAGCTTATGGCGATTATCTGCCTTTCGACTTCAATTTCTGATTTAAAACACCGTATTGACAACATCACGGTAGCAAAAACTTATGACAAAAGGCCGGTAAAATTCGGCGAGCTGAAATGTACCGGTGCTATTGCCGTTCTCCTGAAAGATGCAATAAAGCCGAATCTTGTTCAGACCCTCGAAAAAAATCCGGTTTTCGTTCACGGAGGACCTTTCGCAAACATTGCTCAGGGAACTAATTCCGTGAATGCGACGATTTGTGCCCTCGCCACTGGCGATTATGTTGTAACGGAGGCGGGCTTTGCCGCTGATTTGGGCGCCGAAAAATTTATGGACATTAAGTGTCGTGCCGCGGGAATCTCTCCCAGCGTAGTCGTTATCGTCGCTACGGTGCGTGCCTTGAAAATGCACGGCGGAATGGCAAAGGCAGACCTTTCAACTCCAAGCTGTGAGCTTCTTGAAAAAGGCTTTGAAAATCTCGCTGTTCATATCGAAAATATCGCAAAATTCGGCGTTCCTTCCGTAGTCGCTGTGAACAAATTCGTTACCGACACGGACGAAGAGCTTTCACTTCTTAAAAAGCTTTGTGAAGAAAAGGGAGCTAAAGCCGTTCTTTGCGAAGGTTGGGGAAAGGGCGGAGAAGGGGCGACTGAGCTTGCCGAGGTTGTTGCGGATGTCGCTGACAACTCAGTTCCTGCCTTTCATTATCTGTATCAGGCAAATCTTTCTTTTGCCGATAAAATCAGAACTCTTGCAAAAGAGATTTACAGGGCAAGGGATGTGGAGTTTGCTCCGAATGTCCTTAAAAAGCTCCGTGAATTCGAAGAGGCGGGCTACAAGGATTTACCTGTCTGCGTGGCAAAGACTCAGAACTCAATCAGCCATGATCCAAAACTGATGGGCGCTCCCCGCGATTACATTTTCCCGATTCGTGATGTCCAGCTTTATTCAGGGGCGGGCTTCGTGGTCGCTCTGGCTGGTGAAATTATGACGATGCCAGGTCTCCCGAAACTGCCGGCTGCCCTTAACATCGACATCGACGACGACGGTCATATTTCAGGACTGTTTTAAATTTCAAGCCACTGATTTCACGAATTAGCGCTGATTACATTTGATTCGTGAAAGATTCGTGAGATTCGTGGCTAGTTTTTTTTTGCGGGTAAAATTATGTTTAAATTCTTTCTGAAAAAAAATTTTTGTGATGGCTGGGATAATTTTTTCTTTCTGGTGCTTTCCAACGCTGTCACATTAGTTCTTCTGGCGGCTTCTTTTTTTGCGCTTCAGGCAGCCGATAAAGTTAATCCCTACCTTCCGTCCCTTGTCTTTGTCCTTTGCTCAGGAATTTTGGGAATTCAGCTCTTTGCCTGGGGAGCTAATGCTGCCAAAATCGCTGACTTCAGGGAAGGCTCCTTCTCAGTTTTTTTTGCGGCCATAAAATCCGTATGGAAAATCGGCTTTCTGCTTGGCTCTCTTATAGCTGTTGTTTTGCTTCTCTCTAGATTTTCGATAGGTTATTATCTTAACGGAAGCTATATGGGACTTTTGCTGACGGCGGCCCTCGGCTGGTTTTTGCTTGTCTGTGCAATTTCACTTCAGTGGTTTATTCCGCTTTATTATCTTCAGGAAAACAATAATTTTTCAAAGTGCCTCAAAAAATCCTTCATCATTTTTTATGACAATGTAGGCTTCTCTCTCGAAATTTTTATTTACAATCTCGGACTTTTCGTTCTTTCATGCGTGACCTTTATGATTGTCCCTGGTCTGAACGGAATCTTGCTTTCTTCAACAAATGCCCTGCGTCTCCGCCTTTACAAATATGATTGGATAGAAAAAATGAGCGGGACTGACCCGGAATTTGAAAACAACCGTGACAAACGAAATGAAGTTCCATGGGACGAGCTTCTTGCTGACGACAAGGAATCTTTAGGACCTAGAAAACTTAGCAGCTTTGTCTTTCCATGGAAAAATTAAAAATCGCCGAAGCTTTAGCTTTTAATCCATTTTTTGCCGTAAAGGCGAATCAAAAATAATAGTCCGCGAACAAAAAGCTCAAAGCTCATTGCCGCCCAAATTCCAGGGAGCCCGTATCTTCCTCTTAAAAAAATCGCAAGAGGAATACGGATAAGCCACATGGTTAAAAAATTAAAAATGCTCGGAACGAAGGTGTCACCGGTGCCTCTCATTGCTCCGCTTGCAATTATGCTTGAGCCGTAAAAAGGCTCGCAGAAGGCTTCAATCATCAAAATCTGGCTCCCCAAGGCGATTACTGCTGGCTCTGGCGAGATAAACCCTATCATCTCTCGTGAAAAAACGAACATTAAACTGGCGCTTATCATCATAAAAATGATTCCGACTATCTCTGAAAGCCATCCGAATCTCCAGGTGAGCTTTTTCTGTCCGCTTCCAAAGCATTGCCCCGTTATTGTCGTTGCTGCGACTGAGATTCCATACGCCGGCATATAGCACAAACTTTCCGCCGTGATTGCGAAGGAATTTGCTGAAAGGGCAGTCTCTCCCAAGGGACTTACAATTCTGGTAAAAGCGATTTGCCCGCCAGACATAACTATTTGCTCAAATGCCGTCGGAAGTCCGATTTTTAATGCCTGTGAAAAATATGATTTTTTTATGTAAAAGCTTTCGTTTTTCCGGAGATGCAGAAGTTCATTTTTGTAGAGAAGAAAAAGAACCAAGGGAAGGGTTGTCAAAAATCTCGCGATAAATGTCGCTATTGCCGCCCCCCGGACTCCCATTGAAAGGGCATAAATAAAGACATAATTTAAGACGACATTTAAAACTCCTGATAAAATCTGCATGACGCTGGGAAATTTCATTTCGCCTGAGGCCTGCAAAAGAGAGCTTGCCAAATCGTTCATCTGGATTATGGGAATACTGAGCGCGAAGATAAAAAAATAAGAAAAAGAATCTGAATAAATCTCCTCGCTGCCACCTAGCCACCGTGGAACGAAGGGGGAAATAGAGCTGACTAAAAGGAGCAGGATGAGCGCAAAAATGCCATTCACCAGAAAAGAGACCTTCATTAAATTTCTGGCTTCTTCGTTTTTTTTGGCTCCTATTAAATGAGAAATCTGAACAGAAAAGCCCATTGAGCAGGCAAAGCAGAGGCCAAAAATGAGCCAGGTTGAGGATGAGACCAGCCCGATTGCAGCCCCGGCCTTTTCTCCTAAGTGACCGACCATCGAGGCGTCAATATAGCCCATTAAAATTGAGCCTAACTGGGCCAGAACTGCGGGTAAGCTCAGCTCGAAGATAAGGTGCAGCTGTTCGCCAAGGGAAAGCTTGTCCCCGGCTCTCATTCTGGAAAGTAAGGTTGATTCCATTTATGAATTTTTAAGCTTTTGCTCCGTATATTTCATAATATTTGTCGATTTCAGCCTTTATTTCGTCTGTAATCAATTTTTTATCTCCATTCGTATAAAGTGAATCGACTACATCGCTCATTGAGACAATGGCTTTTGCCGGAAATCCATATTTTTCTGTTATGACATCAAGAGCTGCCTTGTCTGAGTCAGGAGCCTTTTCCATTCGGTTAAGGGAAACTATTTCGCCTACGATTTTTATTCCGCCCTCTTTTGTTTCCTGACTCTTTATTTTCGGGTAAGTTTCTTCGATTGATTTTCCGGAGGTTGTGACATCCTCGATGATTACGACTCTGTCTCCGTCCTTGATTTTATATCCTAAAAGCTCGCCCTTGTCCGCACCGTGGTCCTTCGCTTCTTTCCGGTCACAGCAATATTTAATTTCTTTTCCGTAAAGCTCTGAGTAAGCGACAGCTGTCACGACCGCGAGAGGTATTCCCTTGTAGGCCGGCCCGAAAAACACATCGATTTCGTCCCCGAAATTTTCGTGAATCGCTTTCGCATAATACTCTCCCAGTCTTTTTAACTGGCTTCCGGTAACATAGGCCCCCGCGTTCATAAAAAATGGCGACTGCCGTCCGCTTTTGAGCGTGAAAGAGCCGAACTTTAAAACATTGCACTCGACCATAAAATCAATAAATTCTTTTTTGTATGCTTCCATATTTGACCTCAGTTTACATCTTAAAAAATCTAGGGAATTATACAAAAAAAATCAGAAATATAAAAGATAATCGCCTTGTGTTGCTGTTCGCTTCTTTTTCTGATATTATGTTTCTGTAAATAGTAATCTTAATTCTGGAGAAAATATGTCTAAAGAAATTCCTTACAAAATCTACCTTGAAGAAAACGAGCTTCCTACAAGCTGGTACAATGTCCGTGCGGATATGAAAAATAAGCCGGCACCTCTTTTAAATCCTTCAAACGGAAAACCTTGCACTGCCGAAGATTTGTCACCTGTTTTTTGTGACGAGCTGATAAAGCAGGAGCTTAACACTAAAGATGCTTTTATCGAAATTCCTTCTGAAATTCGTGAATTCTACAAAATGTACAGGCCTGCTCCCCTTATCAGGGCTTACTGCCTTGAAAAAAAACTGGGAACTCCCGCAAAAATTTACTACAAATTCGAAGGAAACAACACAAGCGGAAGCCATAAATTGAATTCTGCAATCGCTCAGGCTTATTATGCAAAAAAGCAGGGCTTAAAGGGCGTTACGACAGAAACTGGCGCCGGCCAGTGGGGAACGGCACTTTCAATGGCCTGCTCTTACTTTGACTTGGACTGTCAGGTTTATATGGTAAAATGCTCTTACGAGCAGAAGCCCTTCCGCCGCGAGGTTATGCGTACTTACGGGGCAAATGTAACTCCTTCTCCAAGTGAGACTACCGAAGTTGGACGAAAAATCTTGGCTGAATTTCCTGGAACGAACGGAAGCCTTGGCTGTGCAATTTCTGAGGCTGTCGAGGCCGCTACTAAGCAGAGCGGATACCGCTATGTTCTCGGAAGTGTCTTGAATCAAGTCCTTCTTCATCAGACCGTAATCGGGCTTGAGACAATGACCGCAATGGACAAATACGGAATTAAGCCTGATGTAATTATCGGTTGTGCTGGCGGCGGCTCAAATTTGGGAGGTCTTATTTCTCCGTTTATGGGGCGAAAGCTTAGGGGCGAGGCAGATTATGAATTCATCGCAGTTGAACCGGCCAGCTGTCCGAGCCTTACCCGGGGAAAATATGTTTACGATTATTGTGACACGGGTCATGTCTGCCCCTTGCAGAAAATGTACACTCTCGGAAGCGAGTTTATGCCTTCTGCAAGCCATGCTGGAGGTCTGCGCTATCACGGAATGAGCTCAATTCTCTCCCAGCTTTATGATGACGGACTTATGACGGCCCGTTCCGTTGAGCAGACCAGCGTTTTCGCTGCCGCTCAGGAATTTGCCAGGGTCGAAGGAATCTTGCCTGCTCCTGAAAGCAGCCACGCAATCAAGGTTGCCCTCGATGAGGCTAAAAAGTGCAAGGAAACTGGCGAAGAAAAGACAATCCTCTTCGGTCTTACGGGAACCGGCTACTTCGATATGTACGCTTACAAGTCTTTCAACGACGGTACTATGAGCGATTACATTCCGTCTGATGAAGAAATCGCCGCCTCATTGGCAAAAGTTCCGAAAATTCAGTAAAATAAAAAAATCATTTTCTAAGGTAAAGGATTTTAGGAGGTGTCATTAGTCTGGCACTTCCTTGTTGACAGGGGAGATTTTAGTTAAGACTCTTCACAGCAGACTTTTTTTTGTGATAAAATAAGCAGATTTATGGGCGGAAAGTTTTTTTATTCACAGATAATTCTTTCAAAAGACGAAAATCAGATTCCCTTGTGCAAAAATGAAGAGACAGGTCAGGAAGTGTCCCTTCACTCAAAATACAATCCCCTTCGTGAAGCAGAAAGTTTTGTTCAAAATATTGACGAAAGCTGCCGTTTTTTTGTGGTACTGGGGCTTTGCGGCGGTTATCACATCGAAAAGCTTTTAAAAAAATGCCCGAATTCTAAAATCCTTGTAATTGAAAAATCTGACAGCGACATAAAATTCCTGTCAGAAATTAAGTGCGTAAAAAATCTTTTTTGCGAAAAGCGCGTAAAAATCTGCCCTGTTTCAAACATTAATGAAAGTATTCTTTCTTTTTATAAGCCGGCCCTTCACGGAAATTTGACGATTCTCTCCCTCAGGGCCTGGGAAAATGCTTTTGAAAGCGAGGCAAAGCTTGCGCACGAAAAAATAAATGAGTCAATAAAGCTTTTGGCCGGAGACTTTTCCGTGCAGAGCCATTTCGGAAAAATCTGGCAGAAAAATATCCTCACGAATCTAAAAATCTTAGGAGAAGCAGGAGCGTGTAAGGATAAAGGGCATCCTGTCATTTCTCTTGGCGCAAACGGGAAAATCGCGGCTGTGATTGCGGCAGGACCCAGCCTTAACGAGACTATTTCTGAACTAAAAAACAATCGAAAAAAATATTTTATCATTGCGACCGACACGGCTTTTTCAAGCCTTACAAAGCAAAATGTTTTTTGTGATGCAGTCGTTTCGATTGACGGACAAAATGTTTCCCATGAGCATTATCTTGAAAAGCTTGGCGAAAACACGATTTACGCCTTTGATTTGTGCGCCTCTCCTTCTTCCGTGCGAAAAGCCTTAAAATTTTCACGAAATGTTCTTTTTTTTGAGAGCGGGCATCCTCTTTCCCAATACGCTTCTTTTTTTGACTCTCAAAGTCCTTCCCGTAAAAATTTTATTCACCTTGAAGCTGGTAGCGGAACTGTGACTATTGCCGCGGCAAGTCTTGCCTCCGTCCTTGGCTTTTCGGAACTTCGTTTTTTCGGAGCGGATTTTTCTTATATCAAAGGCTCTCCTTACGCGAGGGGTACTTATCTTGAATCAAAATTTTACTCAAATTCAAACCGGTTTAACCCTGCGGAAAAAGCTTACTCGGCATTAATGTTCAGGACTGAGCTGAAGCGCCTTGATGAAAAAACTGTCACGACGGAAATCTTAGAAAGCTATAAAAATTCTCTTGAAGAATTTATGAAAAAAAGGGAGACTCTTCGGGATTGTGTCTCTCAGAATGACCAAAAATGTAAGCAAAACTTACTGAATGAAATCTTAGCGAAAAAATCATTTGACTATGAATCTTTTATCTCTAAATATTGCAAAGAATTAAAAGAAAGTTTCAAAGACGGGGATTTTCCTCTTGAAGATACGAACGCCTCTATGACGCTGCTTCCCTACCTTGCGAAGGTGGGCAAAAACTTTAGTTTTGTTGCATACCTTAAAAAATTGGAGTATAATAAGAATATATGAAACGTCCAATCACCATCATCTCAAGTATAAGTTCATTGTTGTTTTTGGTTGCTATCATCTGGTTCGGAGTGGGAATCTATATCGACAAAAAAAGCGGTAACGAAAAGGCGAGCAGCCGCTACGAAAAGCTTTTAAATGATACTAAATCAGCCCTTTTTCAGAGTCAATATGGAAGCCCTGATTTTTCAAATAAATTTATCCGTGCAATCGGCAATATCGACGATTTCTCAGCCTTAAAGCTTGAAATAAATGGCGAGTTGGTTTATTCATATCCGCCCAGTCTTTTTTCACTTCCATCTCCGGACTTGGTAAAGCATTTTGAAGAAACTGTGGAAGTGAATCCCCAGAACTATTTTAGCTTAGAGGCTTCAATCTACCTTATGAAGCCAAATTCTATCTACAATTACGCAAGAATCGCTTTCCTTCTGATTTTAGTCGGTACAATTATCGTCGTAGTTCTTATAATTCTTACGAACGGAACTGAAGACGCAATTATCAGAACAGGAAACTTCAAATTCTCAAAGAAAAAATCCTACTCAAATGTCTACAGGCCATTTTCAGAGACGGAAAGTCCTCAAAAATCCGAAGAGACAAAAATCGAAGCTTCAGAAGAAACAAAAGAATTAAAAAAATCTGTCGAAGAAAATAAAGTAACTTCAGATGAAGCTCCTCTTGAAGAAAAAAAGCCTCTCTTTAATCCTGAAGCGGCAAATTCAAATGCAGAAAATACGGAAGCAATTCAGGAAGAAGAAATTTCAATTAACTTTGATGATAACAAAACTGATGAAGAAAATTCAAATGTAAATGATTGGTTTATTGACACAGAGGAAGAGTCAGAAAACGATGGTCTTGATGTTATCGACCAGTTTGAGCAGCAGAATGCCGAGGACTCCGAGCTTTTTACAGGTTTTAATGAGGAGGAGCCGATTTTCGAAAGCGAGCCTGTCACTGAATCGCCCGTCATAGAGCAAGAGAAAATTATTGAAGAAAAACAGGAAAAAAATATATCTCCGATTACAAGCCTTTTTGTTCAGAGCGAGCTTGAGCCAAAAATCGATAACGAAATCTCTTCAGGAAGCGAAAATCTCACTGTTGCTTTACTAAAAATTAACGCACTCGACAGGGGAAATTCTATTTCAAGCAATGTCCTTTCGATTCTTAAAGACAAAAGCTCTTACGAAAACCCGGAAATCTTTGAGTACAAATCAGATTCTTATGCCGTAGTTCTTCCAAAAACTGACTTGCAGACAACCGTTGATATGTTTGAGACGGTCTACAACAAAATTTCAGATTTCTTAAAGAACAACAACGCTACTAACGAGGTTTCTGTCGGTATTTCTTCCGTTGCGGGCAGAAAAATTAAGGCTGAAAGACTTCTTCTGGAAGCAAGCCAGGCCCTTGATTATGCTTCAAACGACCCTGATTCTCCGATTGTAGCCTTCCGCGCAAACCCGGAAAAATACAACGAAATGCAGGACTAAACTAGTCCTTTGGACTTTCCTTTGTATTTTTGTCTGGATTAAAATTATCTACTATTTCTGACAGACTCTGGGCAAAGGTTGAAATCTGCTTGTTGTCCGGGAATTTTTCTTTTAGAACGAAAAAGCTTTCTTCTGCGTCTTCTCCCCGGCCTACATTTATCAAAAGCGAAACATAAGACTCCAAAAGATTCTCGTCATAGGGATTTTCTTTTATCAAATCTCTGTACATTAAGATTCCTTCGTCAGTTTCGCCACGCATAACTGTGATATAGGCGAGGCTTGTTTTCAGCATATTGTTTTCACTGTCAAGAAGAAGAAGCTCCCTGTAGGTTTTGTCTGCGTTTTCCCAGTCCTTTGCCAATGCGTATGAACGGGCGAGCTTATAGTAGGCTGTAAGATACAAATCTTCGTTACGCATCGCAAGCTTGTAATATTGCGCGGCCTTTGCATAATTTTTGATTTCAAGATAGCCGTCAGCGATTGTGTTGTATTCAACCGCGATATTTTTTAGAATGATTTTAGATTCTCCAGGTATCATAAGAGAAGACGAGGCACATGAAACGAGAAAAAATGACGATAAAATTAAAAACTTAAAAATATTTTTCATTTTTTATTTTATCAAGGCCAAAATCTGGCTCTTTCTTAAAAGCAGCTCCACAATCGTGATTTGAGCCTGACCTGTCTGGGAGATTTTTGAGGCCATACCAAAAAGTCCGACTTTTAAAAGGGCTTCCGTTGCTTTGACTGTACGAGCGTCGCTGAGGTTTAAAACGAGCTTTACATTATAGTCGTAGCCTTTTACCTCGCTGTAAGGAGAGACTGCCGCATAAACTGATGTTACTGGCGTTTTTACATCCAAGGCACCAAAAAAATTCTTAAGCAAAAAACGCGGGCTAGGGGAGTAAAGCATCATATTTGAGGAGATATTTTCGTGAAGATATTTGTAATCGCTTTGAGAAATTGCCTGTGATAAAAGCTTTTCATCGCTTGTTAAGTCAGAATATGCGATTTTGTTGTATCTTTTTGCCATCTGGCTGATGTTGCCAGCCAAAAAAACATTCGACGAAGAAGGAATACAAAGCTCAAAGCCAGTGTCTTTATGCGTGTAAAATGTGTGGCCTTCCTTTGCTCCGGCTGTCCATCCGTTTTTTTCAGAAAGGGCTAGGGAGGCAAAGGCTTTAGGAAGGTTTCCGCTTGCTGACAGCTGAATTTTTCCGCTTGGAAGAATTGCTACATAAGCCATATCGAGCCGTTCCGTGATTTTCTTTGCGTCACTTTCAGCGATTTTACCGATTTTTTGAATGGCATTTGTTACAAATTCGCTGTTTGCCTGAACAGGAACGGTAAGATAAAGAGCTGCATCTCCGTCTAAAAGCTCAAAAGCGTCAACAGGAGCGATGTCAGGAGTCGATTTACAAGAAAAAAGAGCTGCCATCGCCAAAAACAGAGCGATGACCACCACAAAATTAGGCTTTTTCAATAGAAATGCTCCATGTTTTGTCGTCGGCTTCAACTGAGGTCGGCTTGGTAAGCGAGTCCTTCCATTCCTGAACCACAGCCAGTGTTTCTCCTGAGACAAAGTCTTTGAATTTGGCAAAAGCATCTTTCAGAACGCCGTCACCAGAAACGAAGAGCTTGATTCGGTCAGTGACTTCAAAGCCGCTTTCTTTTCGGAGATTCTGGATTCCTCGGATAAGGTCACGGACATAGCCCTCTTTTTTAAGCTCATCAGTTACCTTTGTGTCAAGGCCAACAGTAAGAGTGCCGTCATTTACGACCTTGAGGTCTTCTTTTTCGATGCGCTCGACGATGATTTTGTCGGTGTTCAAATCCACGCTCTGACCGTCAACATCGAGGGAAACCTTTTTTCCGCTCAGAATATCTGAAATCGTCTGATTCTTAAGCTCTGTGATTTTTGCGGCGGCGGCCTTCATTTTGGCTCCCAGCTCTTTTCCGAGAACCTTGAAGTTTGCCTTTGCCTTGTATTCAACAAGCTCGTCTTCCCTCTCGTGGAAAATGACTTCCTTTACATTGAGCTCTTCGCGGATTGTGTCAATCATGCTCTCAAGAACCTTGCGTTCTTCAGCGTTACGGGTAACAAGCTGGGTTGAGGCAAGTGGCTGGCGGTTTTTGAGGTTGAACTGGTTGCGGAGGCTTCGACCCATTGAGACAGCCTTCTGAACGGTTGCCATGCGGAATTCAAGTTTTTCGTCCCTAAGGGCTGCGTTATAAACAGGGAAATCTGCCAAGTGTACGCTTTCCTTGTCGCCCTCAGTCTTTAAATTCTGATACATAACCTCCGACAAGAACGGAATGAAAGGCGCTGAGACGAGAGAGAATGATTTTAAAGCATAGTAAAGTGACTCATAGGCCTCTGCCTTGTCGCTGTCGTTCTCGCTCTTCCAGAAACGGCGGCGGCTTCGGCGGATGTACCAGTTGTT
>FLNY01002464.1_pt1 | contig 21716 bp, 14 predicted proteins | sample 1140381 | NCBI WGS metagenome assembly FLNY01 (sample SAMEA3878172, study PRJEB12797) | bioreactor metagenome | biome: Moose rumen | place: Sweden | collected 2011-10
AGGCAAACAGGGATTTTTTCATTTTGTTATAGAAGTTTGAATACACTATTCGGCTGTAAATGCCCGCAAGTTAAGAATAATTTTTCCATATTAAAAATTATTGACTATTTTTGTGGAGAAGTGAAACCATCTAACAGCTTATCGGGATGAAAATACATTATCCGCTTGTGTGTGCGGCCTTTTTAACCTGTTTGGCCGCCTGCGACAAATCCGGCGGCGGACAGGGCGACGGCTCGGGCACCGTCCCTTTCAAACTCTCAGAACAATCCCTGGCATTTTTGTATGACGGCGGGGAAAAAGTCCTTAGCGTGGAATCCAATACCAGCTGGAGCATCCAGTCCACCGAGCCGGCCTGGCTCAGCGTCTCCCCGGCTTCCGGCAAAGGGAATGCCGACATCAAGGTCAGCGCCGTAGCCAACCCCTCCAAGGAAGATGAGCGCTCGGCCAAGCTCGTCTGCACCTATGACAAGCTTTCCACGAGTATCCCGGTAACCCAGGAGAAGAATCAGGAAGCGGCGGTTTTCAGCATCACGCCTTCGCAGATTACCATAGACCCTGCAGGAGAGCAGTTCAGCATCGTGGTGGTGTCGGACGCCCTTCCCTACGAGATCACCATCGTAGACAGCTGGATTACGCTGGTCTCCCGCGAAGGGGACCGTCATACCGGAGAGAAAGTGGTCTTCGAGGCCGGGAAAAACCCGCACAAGGATCCCCGCACCGGCATCCTTTCCGTATGCACGGAAAATGGTTCCTGCATTCCTGTCACGGTAACCCAGCCCAACCTGTACAATCAGTCTGCCCGTCACCACAGCGGCTTCCGCTTCACCGCCACCTGGTGCGGCTGGTGTCCGTACATGGATGAAGCCTTCCAGGCAGTGGCGCAGGAGCGCGAAGACTTTGACTACGTGACGCTCCACAGCTCAAAAGGGTATCCCCTGTATTTCGCCGGGGGGGCTCCCTACATGACGGCTTATGGCGTCACCGGCTTCCCCACCGGCATCGTGAACGGCTGGAAAAGCATCAGCAACTCCTCCGACATCTCCGTTACCGCGCAGAACGTCATATCGGCCATGGACAAGTTTGACGATGAATTCCCCTGCATGAGCGACATCCTCTTCACTTCCGGCATAGAAGACGGCGCCGTATGGGTGGATGCGCAGATTACCAACAGCGTGGACGGCGATCTTCAGGTGGCGGCCATCCTGATGGAAAGCGGCATTGTGGAGACCCAGGAACGCTTCGGCACCAACGCCGGAACGTATCAGGACTATGTGCACGACCACATTGCCCGGGCCCTCCTTTCCGAAAGCGCCTTCGGAGACGCCTGCACCGCCGAAGAGGGCAAACCTGTCTCCTTCCACTGGAGCGTAGCCCTTGACAATAACTGGAATGCCGATAATCTCTCTGTCTATGTGGGCGTTTTCCGCCCCTATGCAGACTTCTCCGGAGCGAAAGCCCAGAAGAGCTTTCCGGACACCTATATCGACAATTGCCGCGTAGCACCCGTGGGAGAGACAGTTAGTGAGTAAACGATGAAAAAGATCCTTCTATCCTTTACCCTGATGCTCGGCGTCCTCACGGGCCTTGGAGCCCAGAGCCTGCCGGACGTGAAGCTGGAGCAGCTTTCCGGCGCCGCCGTGCAGAGCACCAGCCTGATTGACCACCGGACGCCGTTTGTCATCTCTTTCTGGGCCAGCTGGTGCAAACCCTGCCAGAAAGAGCTGGACGCCCTGGGGGAAATAGCCCCCGACTGGGACGCTTCTTTTCCGCTCAGAATCTATGCCGTCTGTGTCGATGACGCCCGCAGCGTCTCCCGTGCCAAGGCCCTGCTGGGAAGCCGCGACTGGCCGGTTACGCCGCTTTTCGACACCAACTCGGACCTCCGCCGGGCGCTCAATGTTTCGTCCATCCCGCATGTGTTCGTGTTCGACAAGGACGGAAAACAGGTGTACACCCATGTGGGTTACGTCCCCGGCGACGAGGAAAATCTCCTGGACCGGGTGAAAGGCAGTGCAAAATGATCGGCAAGAAACGGTGCCTTCTTCTCCTTCTTGTCCTGTGGCTTTTCCACGGAACGGCTTTTGCGCAGCAGCCTTGGTTTTTCCATGGAAGCCTGGAAAGCAACGCCGTTTTCGACGATGACAAGGCATCGGCCTACTACGGCTTCCACGCCAACAATTACCTGAAACTTACCGCGGGCACCGGACGTTTTTCCGCCGGTGTGCAGGCAGAGTGGTATCCCAACCCGCTGCCCGGCTTCGACCTCTCGCTGAAAGGCATCGGCGTTCCGATGAAATACCTGGCCTGGGATGGCAGGACCGTCCAGGTGACGGCCGGCGATTTCTACGAGCAGTTCGGCTCCGGCCTTGTTCTCCGCAGCTGGGAAGACCGTGACCTGGGATTCAACAATGCCCTGGGCGGGCTTCGCGTGACGGGCCGTTTTCTGGACGGGGCCCTTGGCGTGAAAGCCCTCGGCGGCGTTCCCCGCTCCGGGCTTGGATATGCCTCCACGGCCGTTTTCGGCGGCGATGCCGTGCTGTCGCTGCTGCGTCTGCTGGCTCCGGAAAGCGAGCAGGTCCTTACGCTGGAAGGCAGCCTGCTGGACCGGTATGAATGGAAGACGCCGGAGGATATCGGACTGCTGCTGGGCACTGCCGCCCCGGGGAATGTGCTCCTGTACAGCGCCCGGATGTCCTATGCCTGGAGAACCCTTTTGGTAAAGGCAGAGTATGTGGGCAAGGGGAAAGACTTCACGGCCATCCACCAGGACGGGACCGGCGACGCCTACGGGCTCACCGGCGGGAAGGCGGCTTCGGTGGAAGTGAACTTCGCTTCCGGCCCCTTGGTGGGCACGGTGAGCTGGCGTTACCTGGACAACATGGCCTGGCGGGCCTACCGTACCACGGGTACCCTGGGCCTTTCCAATACGCTCAATTACCTTCCCGCCCTGTGCCAGCAGCAGACCTACATGCTGGCCAGCCTCAATCCTTACGAGACCTATGCAGAAGGCGAAAACGGTTTCCGGGGCGACCTGTACTACAACTTCCGCCGCAGAACAGCCCTGGGGGGCAAATACGGCATGAAGCTGCACGTGGGCGGATCCTGGATCAACGCCCTGGGGAAGGTGCTCCCCCGCCGGGACCGGGACTGTCTGGCGTACAGGGACCTCAACATCGACCTGGAACGGACCTGGTCCCGGAAGTTCAAGACCACCCTGTTCGTCTCCATCCAGGAGAACTCCCCCACCCACGGCAACCGCAAGGCAACCTGTGCACAGAACGTCTTCGTGCTGGAGGGCCTGAACAAATTCTCCCAGGGGATCTCGCTCCGCTGGGAGCTTCAATACCTTTATTCCCAGGAACTTACCAGGGACTGGATGGCCGCCCTGGCAGAACTGGGCATCGCTCCCTCCTGGAGCATCTCGGTGAGCGACATGTACAATCATGGCGACACCCGGGAACACTATTGGAACGTCTCCGTAGCCTATTCAAAAGCCTCGTTCCGGGCCATGCTGGGCTATGGAAGACAGCGTGAAGGCATGTTCTGCTCTGGCGGCGTATGCCGTTGGCAGCCCGAATACAAAGGGGCCAGCCTGGCCCTGCAATGGTCCTTCTGAGATGAAACGCTTCCCCTTCATACTGCTGCTTTTGTCCCTGGCCCTGTCCTGTGTGGGGCAGAAGGACGATGCCGAAGACGATTATAACCAAGGCTCCGTCCCCGGGACGGAAACCGCCGGCAACGCCCTTGTGATTGACTTTACGGCCACCTGGTGCGTGAATTGTCCGCGCATGACCAGCGCCATCGAGGAGGCCATGGCCGACAGGCCCGGCGAGATTGTGCCGCTATGCGTGCACTACGCCGACCCGTTTGCCTCCGATGACGGCCTTTCCCTGGTGCAGCGCTTTGCCATTCAGGCCTATCCCTCGGCCATCGTGGACATGGACCCGACGAGCCTTACTACGGCCACGTCCAAGGAGCTGCTGCTCTCGCGCGTGGACGAACGGAAAGGCCGGAAGAAGGCCGCCTGCCTGCTGGAAGTGTCGGCCAGCGCTCCCGCCGACGGGGAACTGGCCGTGTCCGTCCAGGTAAGCGCCCGCGCAGACGGGGCCTATGCGCTCTGGGTCTTTTTGGTGGAGGATGGCCTTGTGGCCGCGCAGACCGGCGGCAGCGAAACCCAGGTACACAACCACCTGCTGCGCCGCTTCCTCCATACCGGGGCCGACGGAGACGCCCTGGGAACCCTGTCCAAAGACGCCTCCGCCAGCTGGAACGCTTCCTTTGACAACCTGACTCTGAGCCCGGCCCACCGCATCATCGCCCTCGTGACCGAGGCCGATACGGGCCTGGTGAACACCGTTGTCTCCGTTCCCGTCTCCCCCGCTTCCTGACTTATTTTTTGAACCAGGCGAGGGACTGGGCGCAAAGCTCCGAAATGGCTTTCCAGTCTCCTGCAGCCACCACCGCCTTGGGGAAGAGCTTGGAGCCCATGCCGACGGCCGTGACGCCGCTCTTGGCCCAGGCCGACAGGTTCTCCTCGGTGGGTTCTACGGCACCGGTGCACATGATCATGGCCCAGGGGAGCGGAGCCAGCACATTCTTGACGAAGGCGGGACCGCCCACGGTGCCGGCCGGGAACACCTTCACCAGGTCGCAGCCCAGTTCCTGGGCCTTCACAATCTCCGTCACGGTGCCGCAGCCGGGGCTGTAGGGAACGCCGCGGCGGTTGGCCAGTTTCACCACCTCTTCCACCATGCAGGGCGATACCAGGAAGTCGGCGCCCAGCTGGAGGTAGATAGCAGCCGTGGGCGCATCCAGGATGGTACCGGCGCCCAGGGCCATGTCGGGACACTCGGCGCGGACATAGGCTATGAGCTCCTCGAACACTTTGTGGGCGAGGTCGCCGCGGTTGGTGAACTCGAAGGCGCGGATGCCGCCGTCGTAGCAGGCTTTCACCACCTTCTTGGTCAGTTCAACATCCTTGTTGTAGAACACCGGGACAATACCGGTGGAACGGATGATACCGATGGTATCGATTTTATTGAATTTTGCCATTGTTCAGATTCTTCACTTCTAGATTCTTCACTTCTAGATTCTTCACTACGTTCAGAATGACAGCTTTAGCGGCTTACACGACCGCTGCCGCCGCCTTTGATTAAACCTTCCACTTCGGCCACGGTGACGCGGTTGTAGTCGCCCAGAATGGTGTGCTTGAGGCAGGAAGCCGCTGCAGCGAATTCAATGGCCTGCTGATCGGTAGGATACGTGATGAGACCGTACAGGAGACCGCCCATGAAGGAGTCGCCGCCGCCCACGCGGTCCACGATGTGGGTGATGTCATAGCGTCTGGACTGCCAGAGCGTCTTGCCGTCGTACAGCACCCCGCCCCAGGTGTTGTGGTTGGCGTTGATGGAACCGCGAAGCGTAACCGCCACCTTCTTGCAGCGCGGGAACTTGGCCATGAGCTGCTGGCCCACGCTGATGAAGATGTTCTGGTCAATTTCACCGCCGGTCTTTTCCGCGTCGAAGCCTTCCGGCTTGATGCCGAATTCCTTCTCTGCATCTTCCTCGTTGCCCAGGATAAGGTCGCAGCCTTCCACGAGGGCGGGCATGACCTCGGAAGCGGACTTGCCGTACTTCCAGAGCTTCTTGCGGTAATTAAGGTCGCAGGAGACCTTGACGCCCATCTCATTGGCCGTTCTGATGGCTTCCAGGCAGGCGTCTGCGGCACCCTGGCTCAGGGCCGGGGTGATGCCCGTCCAGTGGAACCAGTCGGCACCCTGGAGGACCTTGTGCCAGTCCACCATGCCGGGCTGGATTTCTGCGATGGCGGAATGGGCGCGGTCGTAGATAACCTTGGAGCCGCGGGCCACGGCGCCGGTTTCCAGGTAATAGATGCCCACGCGGTCCCCGCCATAGACGATGCCGTCCACATTCACACCCAGTCCGCGGAGTTCGCTGGTGCACATGGCGGCGATGTCGTTCTTGGGAAGGCGGGTCACGAAATGCGCATCCACGCCGTAATTGGCCAGGGATACGGCCACATTGGCCTCTCCCCCGCCAAAAGTTGCGTCAAACTGACGGGCCTGCGAAAAACGCTGGTAGCCCGGGGTGGCGAGCCGGAGCATGACTTCGCCGAACGTTACTACTTTTGCCATAATGTATTAAAAAATAGATATTTATCTTAAGTCTTCTGTAGCGCACCAGTCCATGTCGTTGTAGTCGTCGTTCTCTCCGCACATGCCCCAGATGAAGGTGTAGTTGCGGGTGGCGCAGGCGCTGTGGATGCTCCACTGCGGGGAGATTACCGCCTCCTCGTTGTGCATCCAGATGTGCCGGGTCTCCTGCGGCTCTCCCATGAAATGGCAGACAGCGGCATCGTCCGGCACCTCGAAATAGAAATAGACCTCCATCCGGCGGTTGTGCGTATGGGCGGGCATGGTGTTCCAGGTGCTGCCGGGACAAAGCTCGGTCATTCCCATCTGCAGCTGGCAGCAAGGGACGACTTCTTTCACCAGCAAGCGGTTGATGGTGCGCTCATTGGACTCTTCCAGGGACCCCAGATGCATGACCACGGCGTCTTTCTTGGACACCTGCTTCACGCCCGTCTCGCGATGGGCCGTGGCCGAGCAGAAATAGAAGTGGGCCGGATGCTCCGGATCCACGCTCTTGAAGGTGACATGACGGTTGCCTCGGCCCACATAAATTGCCTCCTTGAAGGGAATCGTATATTCCTCTTCCCCTACCCGGACGATACCGGTACCGCCGACATTGATAATCCCCAGCTCGCGGCGCTGGGTAAAGTAATCGGCCCGGAGAATCTCCGGAGCGGAAAGCAGGAGGTCTTCCTTCACCGGGACGGCTCCGCCCGCAATGATCCGGTCGAACATGGAATAGACCATATTGATCTCGTCGGGCACCATCAGGTTCTCTACCAGATACTCGCTGCGCAGCCGCGCGGTATCGTAATGTTTGGCGTCTACGTTGCTGGACGCTTGACGTACGGTGCAGTTAACTTTCATCGTATGGTATTTTTAGATTCTTTCGTCGGTCTTCGGCCTCCTCAGAATGACAGGGGAATGTCATTCTGAGCAAGGCGAAGAATCTACTCCGGCTGCTTGCCAATATAGGCCAGGATACCGCCATCGACATAGAGGACATGGCCGTTCACGGCGTCGGAGGCGTGCGAGGCCAGGAACACGGCGGGACCGCCCAGTTCGCTGGGGTCCAGCCAGCGGCCGGCCGGGGTCTTGGCTACAATGAAGCTGTCGAAGGGATGGCGCTTGCCGTCGGGCTGCCTTTCGCGCAACGGGGCCGTCTGCGGCGTAGCGATGTAGCCGGGGCCGATGCCGTTGCACTGGATGTTGTAGGAGCCGTACTCGGAGCAGATGTTGCGGGTAAGCATCTTCAGGCCGCCCTTTGCCGCAGCGTATGCCGAAACGGTCTCGCGGCCCAGCTCGCTCATCATGGAGCATATGTTGATGATCTTGCCTTCGCGGCGCTCCATCATTTCCGGCAGGACGGCGCTGGACACGATATAAGGAGCCACCAGGTCTACGTCAATCACCGCCTGGAATTCGGCCCGCTTCATCTCGTGCATGGGGATGCGCTTGATGATGCCGGCGTTGTTCACCAGAATATCGATCTGCCCTACTTCGGCATGGATCCGCTCCACCAGGGCTTTTACATCGTCTTCCTTGGTGACATCGCAGACATAGCCCTTCACATTGGTGATGCCCGCCTCTTTGTAATTGGCCAGGCCGCGCTCCAGGGCCGCCTCGTTGATGTCGTTGAAAATAATGGTTTTGATGCCTGCGCCCACAAAGGCCTTGGCAATATTGAAGCCGATGCCGTAGGAGGCGCCGGTAATCCAGGCATTCTTGCCTTCAAGAGAAAAAGGATTGTTCATAGGATTATTGTTTTTTAACGATGTCAAACCACTCGGCGGCTTCCTTCACGTCACCTTTGGACCAGCAGGAGCCGAAACTGTAGCGGAAAGGCTCCCCGCTGCGCACCTCCCGGGTGCAGACGCCGTGGATTCCGTCGGCCATAATGAAAGAGGACGCCGCCCCGGGTACTACCACGGCTACGCCCAGCATGCCGTCTTCGGGTTCGATGCTCTGGTCGGAAGCGTGCTCCCACAGGGCATAGAAGCCGTCGGAGAGCAGCTCCTGGTCCAGGGCACCCTGGGCAGGATGCCGGTTCACGCCGGCCGCAACGGTAAGGGTCTCCGTTCCGGTGAAGGAATAAGTATCCTCTACGCTGCAGAAATAAGTGTCCGGCAGCACTGTCACTTGCTTGTCCAGCGATACGCTGACTCCTTCGGAAGCCTGCCAGGCCGGATAATGGAGCACGAAAACCACCTTGTCTGGTCCTTCCTCCACCATCTCGAAAGAGCGGTAGTTGGTGGCGGGATAGCACAGGATGCCGTCCATAAGCGGGGCGGATGCGCCACCGCCCAGCGAGACGGCCACCTTGTAGCAGTCCTTTCCGCCATGGTTGTGGTGATAGTAGTCCGGATCTTCCAGCGCGCCTTTGTACCACTCATCGGCCACCAGTGCGCCCGGAAGCTTTACCCAGATGTCTATGCCCGGCGATGTGGGATTGCCCTCCAGGGCCTCCCCATAGAAGCGTCCGGCAACCAGGTTGTTTTCGAATACGAAGTCATCGGCACGCTCCGGCACATACCGGGCCATGACCTTACGTTCGGGAGAGGAGCTGCAGCCGGCAAGGATTGCCAGGGCAGCCAGGAGCAACATCAGCTTTTTCATACCTCCACCGGCTTATACTTCGGAACAAGCGCCTTCATGATGCCCCAGGCGATGAGGTAGGCCACGCCGCAGAAGCAGAACATGATGAAATAGCCGGCCGGCTTGCCCTCGAAGCCCAGGAAGCGGAAGGCGGCGCCGGCATTCTCGGCATAGGTGAAGAGGTTGCCTGCCACCTTCTGGATAATCATGGAGCCGATACCGCCCGCCATGGCACCGATACCGGTGATGGTGGCGATGGTGCTCTTGGGGAACATGTCGCCGATGGTGGAGAAGAGGTTGGCGCTCCAGGCCTGATGGCCCGCACCGGCCAGGCCGATGAGGATGGCCGGCCACCACGGGGAGTTCAGGTTCACGCCCAGCGGCTGCGCAAAGAGCGCGGCGATGGGGAAGAAGGCGAAGATGAGCATCGCCAGCATACGGCCCGCATAGGGGTTCATCCCCTTCTTCTCCACGAAGATTTTGGGCAGGTAGCCGCCGAAGATGGAAATCACGGTCACAATGGCGTAGAGCGTGAAAATGAGGCCCTGTCCCAGAGAGGAAGTCGCCGGGGCGTTGAACTGGTTGCTGAAATAGGAAGGCGCCCAGAACAGGAAGAACCACCACACCCCGTCGGTGAAGAACTTGCCGGTGATGAAGGCCCAGGTCTGCCTGTACTTGAAGCACTGGATCATGGGGATGGACTTCTGCTCGGCCAGAGCGGCCTTCTCGGCAGCCTCGGCGGCGTCGTCCTGGTGGATGTATTCCAGTTCCGCCTCGTTCACGTGCTTGGACTGTTCGGGCTTGTCGTACATGAAGGCCCAGAAGAACATCCAGATGAAGCCCAGTCCGCCGATGATGATGAAAGCCCATTCCCAGCCGAACTTGACGGCGAGCGGCGGGATCAGCAGCGGAGCGGCCAGCGCACCTACGGAGGCCCCGGCGTTGAAGATGGACGTAGCGAAGGCGCGGTCCTTCTTCGGGAAGTACTCGGCCGTCACCTTGATGGCGGCCGGGAAGTTGCCGGATTCACCCAGAGCCAGGATCCCGCGGCACAGGAGGAACAGATACACCGAGGTCGTGGATACGGCCAGGGCGACATTGCTGCCCGCTTCCACGGCGCGCATCGCGGCCACGCTGTCCAGCCCGACTATATGGGCGGTGGCCCAGCCGCAGGCCGCGTGCAGGCACGCGCCCAGGGACCATACCCCTATGGAGATCAGGTAACCCTTCTTGGTACCCATCCAGTCCACGAACTTGCCCGCGAACAGGCAGCAGATGGCGTAGAAGATGGAGAAGAAGGAGGTGATGGTGCCGTAATTGGCATCGGTCCAGTGGAACTCCGGCTTGATGAATTCCTCATAGGTGAGGGACAGCACCTGCCGGTCCAGATAGTTCACGGTAGTGGCGACAAAAAGCAGCGAACACAGCCACCACCGCCAGTTGGTCATCAGTTTCTTTTGTGTACTCATAGATTCTTCACTAAGATTCTTCACTAAGATTCTTCACTAAGATTCTTCACTAAGATTCTTCACTTCGTTCAGAATGACAAGCTAGATAATGGATTGAACCGCTTCCCGCATGCCTTTTTCCTGGATGAGGGCCAGGTCTTTGCACAGGAGGTCCGTCAGACCCGGAACGGCGTTGAGGTCTTCGCCCCAGATGAAGCCGTCGGCAAGAACTCCCTCGGCCACTTTCCGTACGTCGCCGGTGGCCCAGAGGTCCTTCAGCAGCTGCATGATCTTGGGATCGTCGTTGGGGACAATCTCGTCTTCTCCCCGCTTGCCGCCCTTGTAGTAGGTGCAGATGGCGGCGAGGCCCAGCACGATGCCCTGCGGCAGTTCGCCCTTGCGCTCCAAGTAGGTCTTGAGCCCCGGCAGGTCGCGGGTTTTGAACTTGGGGAAGGAATTGAGCATGATGGAAGTGACGAAATGCTTCACGAAGGGGTTGCGGAAGCGTTCCATCACATCGGCCGCGAATTGCTCCAGCTCCTCCTTGGGGAGGTTCAGGGTGGGCAGCAGCTCGTCGAACATCACCTTTTTCACGAACTGGCCGATCTGAGGGTCTTCGCAGCATTCCTTCACGGTGTTCAGACCGCTCAGGTACCCGACAGGGCTCAGGACGGTATGGGGGCCGTTCAGCAGGGTGACCTTCCGCTCGTGGTAAGGGGCCTCGGAAGGCACGAACAAGACGTTCAGGCCGGCCTTGTCGGCCGGGAACTCGGCGGCAATCTCCTTCGGGGCCTCAATCACCCAGAGGTGGAAGATTTCGGCCTTGTCCAGCAGGTTGTCCTGGTAACCTACCCGTTCGCACAGCTGGGCGGCGTTGTCGCGCGGATAGCCGGGAACGATGCGGTCTACCAGGGTGCTGTATACGCCGCAGGCCTGCTCGAACCAGGCGCTGAACTCCGGACCCAGTCCCCACAGGTCGATATACTGGCGGATACACTCCTTGAGGTGCTTTCCGTTCTCGAAGATGAGCTCGCAGGGGAAGAGGATGAGTCCCTTGGACAGGTCTCCCTTGAAGAACTGCCAGCGGTGGTACAGCAGCTGGGTGAGTTTGCCGGGATAGGAACTGGCAGGCTGGTCGGTGAGCTTGCAGGAGGGGTCGAAGGCAATGCCGGCTTCCGTGGTGTTGGAAATCACAAAGCGGATTTCCGGCTGCTCGGCCAGGGCCAGGTAGGAGGGGAAGTCCTCGTAGGGGTTCAGGCCGCGGGAGATGACGTCAATGAGGTCCACGCTGTCCACGGGCTGCCCGTTCTGGAGGCCCTGGAGGTTCAGGTGATAGAGGCCGTCCTGCTCGTTGAGCCAGCCTACCATGCCCTTTTCGATGGGCTGGACCACTACCACGGATCCGTTGAAATCCGTCTTCTGGTTGGTTTTCCAGATAATCCACTCGATGAAGGCCCTCAGGAAGTTGCCTTCTCCGAACTGGATCACCTTCTCTGTGTACTGTTTTGCCTGCGGTGCAGACTTGCGGTTTAGTCTTTCCATGTTATTGATTGTTATAAAGTTACTCCTTGTTTGAAGATGGCTATCTCGCGGATGCCATGTTTTTCGTTGTTCACCGGTTCTCCGGAGGCCACGGACAGCACATAGTCCCGGAAGCGGGCCGATACGGCTTCCATGGGCTCTCCCTGGGCCAGCACCCCGGCATTGAAGTCGATCCACGAGGGTTTGGCCTCATAAAGAGGGGTGTTGGTGCTGATTTTCGCGGTGGGTACAAAGCTTCCGAAGGGCGTACCGCGGCCGGTGGTGAAGAGCACCATCTGGCAGCCGGACGCCGCAAGGGCCGTGGAGGCCACAAGGTCGTTCCCCGGGGCCGACAGCAGGTTAAGCCCCTTCACGCTCAGGCGTTCGCCGTAGCGAAGGACGCCGCGCACGATACTCCCTCCGCACTTCTGCGTGCAGCCAAGGCTCTTCTCCTCCAGCGTGGAGATGCCGCCGGCCTTGTTTCCGGGAGACGGATTCTCATACACCGGCATGCCCTGCCTGATGAAGTACTCCTTGAAATCGTTGATAAGGTGCACGGTCTTTTCAAACGTAGCCTCGTCCTGGCAGCGGTTCATGAGGATGGTCTCGGCGCCGAACATCTCCGGCACCTCCGTGAGCACGGTGGTGCCGCCCTGGGCCACGATCCAGTCGGAGAATACGCCCAGGAGCGGATTGGCCGTGATGCCGGAAAGGCCGTCTGAGCCGCCGCACTTGAGGCCCACCTTGAGCTCGCTCACGGGCACATCCTCCCTTCTGTCGTCCTTGCAGGCTGCAAAGATTTCCTTCAGGCGATCTACGCCGTACTGGATTTCATCGTCCACCTTCTGGCAGACGAACATCTTCACGCGGCTTTCGTCCACAGGGCCCACCAGCTCGCGGAAAGCGTCCAGCTGGTTGTTCTCGCAGCCCAAGGACACCACCAGCACGCCGCCGGCGTTGGGATGGTGCACCATGTCGGCAAGCACCTTGCGGGTGTTCTCGTGGTCATCGCCCAGCTGGGAGCAGCCGTAGTTGTGGGGGAAGGAGACGACGGCGTCCACGGAAGATTCTTCGCTTCGCCTAGATTCTTCGCTTCGCCTAGATTCTTCGCTTCGCTCAGAATGACAGAGCTCCGCTTTGAAGCGGCTCACAATCTGCTCACAGATGCCGTTCACGCAGCCCACGGTGGGAATCACCCAAATTTGGTTGCGGATGCCCACCTGGCCGTCGGCGCGCCGGAAGCCCTTGAAGGTAACGGGAGATTCTTCGCTTCGCCTAGATTCTTCGCTTCGCCTAGATTCTTCGCTTCGCCTAGATTCTTCGCTTCGCCTAGATTCTTCGCTTCGCTCAGAATGACAGGTGTCATCCTGAGGCTTGCCGAAGGATCTCACATAGTCCAAAGGCTCATACTTATACTCCAGCAGGCCTTCCAGGTTGGTTTTGATGCAGGAATGGTCCACCAGGGTGCCGGCAGCGGCGTCACGGGTTACGTGGCCGATGGGGAAACCGTACTTGATCACGTTCTCCCCCGCCCTCAGGTCCTGAAGGACAATCTTGTGCCCGCGGGGAACGTCCATCTGCAGGGTAACGCCTTCCACTACCTCGCCCTTCGCCAGGTCCTGGAGCGCCACCGCCACGTTGTCTGCCGGGTTAATCTTGATGTACTTCATAATTGAATGAGATTCTTCGCTTCGCTCAGAATGACAATATTGTCATCCTGAGGAGTGAAGCGACGAAGGATCTAGAAGTTAAAGTAGTTCTTGGCGTTGTTGTAGGAGATGTCCTCCACCATGCGGCCGATGGTGTCGAGCTCGCTCTTGGGGAGCTTGCCCTCTTCGATGTCCTTGCCGAGCACGTCGCACAGGATGCGGCGGAAGTACTCGTGGCGGGGATAGGAGATGAAGCTGCGGGAATCGGTAAGCATGCCCACGAAGCGGCTCAGCAAGCCCAGCACGCTGAGGGCGTCCAGCTGGCGGCGCATGCCCACTTCCTGGTCCAGGAACCACCAGCCGGAGCCGAACTGCATCTTGCCGGGAACGGTGCCGTCGTTGAAGGTGTAAAGCATGGTCATCATCACCTCGTTGTCCTTGGGGTTGAGGCAGTAGAGGATGGTCTTCGCCAGTTTGTCCTCGGAGGCCAGGCGGTTCAGGAACTTATGGCCTGCAGCCGCTGTGGGCAGGTCGTGGATGGCGTCGTAACCGGTGTCGGGACCCACGAGCTTGAACATCTTGGTGTTGTTGTTCCGGATGGCGCCCACATGGAACTGCTGGGCCCAGCCGGCCTCGGCGTCCATCACCGCCATGTCGTGGAGGAAGGCGCTGCGGAACTTGTTCAGCTGGGCCTCCGTGGGCGTCTTGCCCAGCAGGACCAGCTTGAAGATGGCTTCCACTTCCAGCTGGGTGTAATCCTCGGCGTAGAAGGTCTCCAGGCCGTGGTCGGAGAGGCGGCAGCCCATCGATGCAAAAAAATCGTGCCGCACCTTGAGCGCCTCAATAAGGTCTGTATAGGAGTCAATCTCCTTGCCAGCCGCCTGACCCAGCTGCAGCAGGTAGGCCTTGTAGCTCTTGGGGTCTTCAATCGCCATGGCTTTGTCCGGACGCCATGCGGGGATCACCTTTGTGCCGAAAGGATTGGCCGCTATCTGCTTGTGCCAGCACAGGTCGTCGGCGGGGTCGTCCGTTGTGCAGACGGTTTCCACATTGAACTTCCGGATGAGGGCCTGGCCGCGGAATTCGGGGGTGGCGAGCTTGGCGTTGCACTCCTCGTAAATCTCGCGGGCGGTCTTGGGAGAAAGGAGCTTGTCTATGCCGAAAACGCGGCTCAGCTCCAGGTGGGTCCAGTGGTACAGGGGGTTCCGCATGGTGTAGGGCACCGTCTCGGCCCATTTTTGGAAGGTTTCCCAGCTGCTCTTGGACCCGCCGGTAAGGTATTCCTCCGACACGCCGTTGGCCCGCATGGCGCGCCACTTATAGTGGTCTCCATAGTGGCCGTCCACCAGCCAGAGCTGGGTGATGTCCCGGAACTGGATGTTCTGGGCTATCTGCTGCGGCACCAGGTGGCAGTGGTAGTCGATGATGGGCATATTCTCTGCGTGCTCGTGGTAGAGCTTGCGGGCGGTCTCCGTCCGGAGCATGAAATCGGGGTTGATGAAAGCCATAGTGTTATTGTTTGATTATTGCTCTGTTATAGATTCTTCGCTGCGCTCAGAATGACAATTGGAAGGGAGTCGGGCGGTCAGGCCCGGCTCCCTTGGGGGTTAACTACTTCTTTTTGGTGTAGTTGGGGGATGCTGAGTTCCAGCGGGGATCGCCGATGTCGGCCTTGCGGAGGTCGGCATTGACGAGCACGAGGTTGAACTCGGCCGACCCGGCGCAAGGATCCTCGGCGAGGACACCGCCGCCGTTGCCGGTGGCAGTGGCCTGGTCGATGGCTCCGCTGAAGAACTTCTCGGTCACGTTGAAGAAGAAGTTCTCGCTCATCGTAGGAACGGTAGCGCCGCTCTTGGCCAGCAGGGACTTGTCGTCGGCGCTGGTGATGTTCAGGAACAGATTCTTCTTCACCACATACTTGGAAGGATCATCTGCAAGGGAACGGATCCAGAGCAGGCCGTTGCCGGCATCCACGGAGCAGGCGGCGAAGGTGTTGTTGGTGATGGCGACGCTCTGTGCGATGCCCTTGTCGATGCGGGCGAAGTCACGGCCGCCGTTGTAGAAGCTGTTCTTGGAGATGTTCACCACGCCATAGACGCCCTTGCGGATGTCCAGCATGCCCTGGCCGGTGCCGAAGCCGTGGACCAGGTTCTTCTGGAAGTCGAAGAGGGCCACCTGGGAGTCCGTGCCGTTCCCGTAGAAGAGGCTCTTGTTGTAGTCGAAGATGTCGCAGCCGACAATCTGGACCTTCTCCAGCTGGGTGGCTTCGGCAATCTCGAAGGTATTGCCCATCTTCTTCTCCTGGCCGTTGAACTTGAGGCCGGAAGCCACGAAGGAGGTGGTTCCCACTCCCAGCTTGAAGCCGCCGATGATTTCCACGTTGCCGTCACCCACGAGGGCCACCGGGGCCACCAGGGTAATGACACCGCCGTCGGTGAGTTCGGTGAGGTCGTAGGTGCCGGGCTTCAGGGTGATGCCCGCCTTGCCGGCATCCAGGGCGTTGCCCAGTTCGGCCACGGTGGCTACGGTGATGTCGGAGGACACCGTTCCGGCGTTCGGATTCCAGCGGGGTGCGCCCACGTTGGAGGCCAGGCACAGGGCGTCCACCAGGGTATAGTCGTGGTTCGCGGCATCCTTCACCGGATTGTTGGAGAGGATGACGCCGCCATTGGCTGTGGCGATCTCCTGGGTGATGACCCCGGTGAAGAACTTCTCCGAAGTGCAGTTGTAGAAGAAGTTGCCCGCCACCTCGTCGGGAACGGTGACGCCGCTGGCCTTGGACAGGAGGTTGTTGCCGCCGTCCTCGTTCAGGAACAGGTTGTTCTTGAAGGTGTAGGTTGCCGGCGTGGAGCGCACGTACAGCACGCCGTTGCCGTTGTTCAGGGTAACCCCGTCGAAGGTATTGTTCACCACGTTCACGGCACCGGTCACCTTGCCTGCATCGGCCCGGATGAAGTCACGGCCGCCGGCGAAGGTGCTGTTCTTCACGGTCACCACGCCATAGGCACCCTTGCGGATGTCGATGGTGCCCTGACCGCCGCCCAGCTCGCTGGCAAACACGCCATCGAACACCACGGCGTCGAAGGAAGAGCCCTCGGCATTGCCGTAGAAGAGGCTCTTGCCGATCTTGGACACATTCACGTTGCGGACGGTGAGGTTCCGCAGGACGGAAGCGTTGCCCACGTTGATGAAGTTGTTGGAGCCGTCACCCTCGAAGGTAAGTCCTTCGATGACCACGGTACCCAACTCTCCTTCGGCCAGGTTAATCTGGCTCACCTTCACAACGGCGCCGCCGTTACCCTTCAGGTGCATCCCGGCCGTCAGAGTGATGGAGGCCGCGCTCAGGTCGTATTCGCCGTCGGCGAAGCTGATGTCGGTCTTGCCGGCATCGATGGCGGCGGTGAACTCCTCGGCGCTGGACACCGTGAAGGCGTTGCCGTCGCTGATGGTGGCGGTGGCCGGATTCCATCTGGGATCGCCGGCGCCCAGAGACATTACTACGGCGTTGGTGAGGGTGAAGTCACCGCCGGCGGCATCCTTGAACGGATCGGCGCTCAGGAGCACGCCGCCACCGTCAACGGCCAGGCTTTCGTCGATGCAGCCCGTGTAGAAGGTTTCGCCGATATTGTACCAGACGTTCTTCTTCATCTTGGGCTTCATGGCGGCGGTACGGCCGCTGATGGACTTGGCCACGTTGGCCACGATGTTGTAGGTGACCTCATAGACGGAAGGCTTCGCACGCACGCAGAACACACCGCCGGCGTTGCCGCTGTCGTTCAGGTTGTTGAGCGTGTTGTAGCTGCAGTAGACCGAATTGATGGTACAAGGAGCGTCGATACGCAGGAAGTCGCGGCCGCCGGAAACGGTGGAGTTGCGGAGCGTGAAGCTGTTGTACTTGCCGTTGCGCAGATCCAGGACACCCTGGCCCGTACCGTGGTTCTTCACCTGGATGCCGTCGAAGACGATGTCGCCGAAGCTGAACACGTCGGCCGTGTTGGAAGCGTAAATCACGCTCTTGGCAAAGCCGTCAATCACGGTGTTCTTGATGAGGATCTCATCGGCGGAAACGCCGGTGTTGTCCAGATTCAGGAAGATGTCGGACTTGCTGTCCGGATTGCTGCCGATGACGGTGAGGTTCTCCGTGGAGAAGGAACCCACCTCGCCGCTGAGCTTGAAGCCGCCGTAAACCACGGCGCCATCCTGGCCCTTGAGGGCGAGCGGAGCGGTTACGTTGAGGTCCCCGCCCAGCTTGTACTCGCCGGGGGCCAGGGTGACGGCATCCTTGCCGGCCGCAATGGCCGAGAGGAGGGCGTCCACACTGTTCACCACCAGCTCGGACTCGTCGCCGCCGCCGGCAGGAAGGACCGCAAAGGCGGCCACGCCCGCGGCCGATTCGGTGTTGTAGATGTCGTCGGAGGCCGGGTTGGCATAGACTTCCACCTTGTAGGAGCCGGCATCCAGCATACCGGTGGTTGTACTGCCGATGGTGAAGGAAGGCTCGTTCACCGTAGAGGACTTGCCGTTGAACACCACGGAGTAGCTGCCCGCACCGGGCACTTCTTCCCAGGCAATCACAATGTCCACTGCTTCACCGGCGGTGATGGAGGCCGGATCGGCCACGGGAGCCGGCGTAGGCAGGGCCGTGTTCACCGGCGTCACATCGTCCGACCAGGAGAGCTGGGACAGGCTGATGGGACCGGAAGGATAGACATAGACAATGGATTCCTCGGCGATGGAGGTGATGAGGATCTTGGTGGCGTTCCCCTGTTCGGGCAGGGCCGATACGCCGCCCTTCAGGGCGATGGAGCTGCCGTCGGCGGGACCCACGCCCACCACCAGGTGACCGGTGTAGTCGGCCGGATTTTCGGCCTTGACAATGAGGGAACCGGGCACGTCGGTGTGGAAGGCCACAAAGTTGTGCTGGGGCACGCCGGCACGGTTGGTCACCGTGGCCTGGCCGAACACCAGGGCGCCGTCGGAAGCCACAATGGGAATGGACTCGCTGCCGGATACGAACAGGTAGTCACGCACCATTTCCTTCTTGATGGAGCCGGAGAAATACTTGGCGTTGCCCAGATCCCAGGTGTGCGGCACCGGAACCAGGCTCATCGTCAGGTCTTCGGGCTCTTCCACGAACGGGGTCCACCACTTGGAGGCGCCTATGCCGGCTCCGGCGATGACCGCATCGGAGAGGATGTTGAAATAGCCGCCGGGATAGTTGTAGCACGGGTTGTCTTCCAGGATGGTGGCGCCGGCCTTCGACTGCGGGAAGTTGTCGGTGAAGAAAGTCTCCACGATGCCGTAGAAATAGTTGTCGGCAGCCGCCACGGCCATGTCGTCGGCCGTCTTGTACTTGGTGTTGGCGCTCTCCAGGGTGGCCTTTTCCATCATGCCCAGGAAGAGGTTGCGCTTGAAGGAGAACTCGCCGGGGACAATCTGCAGGCCGAAGATACCGGCGTTGTTGGTATTGTCCACGAAGCACAGGTTGTACAGGGTGTTGTTCTCGAAGGTCAGCTTGCCCAGTTCCCCGGCATCGAAACGCACGAAGGTACGCATGCCCTGGAAGATGGTGTTGTTCACAATCTGGAGGGACTTGGTGGTGGTGGCCTGACGGATGTCAAACACGTCGCCGCCCACGGTACCGTCGGCGTTGATGTTGGAGATTTCGCAGCTGTCGTAGATTACGTCGCCCAGCACCATGTCGTTGCCCCATTCATACATGAGGCCCTTGGTGTAGTTGGTGATGACGCAGTTCCTGTAAGTGATGTTGCCGATGTTCTTTCCCTTGAGGGTGCCGCCGTTCTTGTTCTGGGCGGCGAAACCGTAACCGGAAGGACTCAGGGCCGTAGGAGCGCCGTTGAATTCCACCCCTTCGAAATAGAGGTCCGCACCGGGAGCCCAGGTGTCGGCAAAATGGAATTCACCCTGAATGACGGGCTTGGTGCCGTCGGGGTCTTCCTCGCCGATTAGGGTGAAACCGTTGGAAATGTCCAGAGAACCTATCTCGTAGGGAGAGCCCTCCATCTTCAGGTAAATCTGGGCACCCGCGGTCTTGACGGCATTCAGGAGGCCGTCCAGCGTATTTACGGCGGTGAGGGCGCTCACGTCGGGCGTGGTCCAGGCATCCACCTGGCCGCGGCTGGCGCTCAGGTAATAGAGCGTAAACACGTACTCGGTGGCGGCGGACAGGCCGTCAACGGTGGCGGCGCCGGCGGCAATCTCGGCCGAAGAGAGCGCGTGGGAGGCCACTGCATCGTCCCCGCCGGGGAGGGTGACCTCAATACGGTCCACCTCTTCGAAGTCGGAGACCTCGGTGCTCCAGGCAAGGGAGACGGAAGTGGCGGTGCGCTCTGCCACTTTCAGGTACAGGTTGTCCTTGACGGCGAAGGTCTTGAAGGACTTTTCATAGACAGCCAGCTTGGAGTCGGCCTTGCCGGTGGCCTTGGCCTGGACGGTGAAGTAGTAGGTCTTGTCGGCCTCCAGTTTCTTCTGGTAAGGGACGGAGGAAGGCTCCAGCTCCTCGGAGAGGAAAAGGTTCTGCAAGTCCTTGTCGGTGTACACGCTCAGCGTATAGAGCTCGGCATCCTTGGTGACGTTCCAGGAGAAGGTGACAACGTCGCCCAGGGAGGCGCTCACGCGGGCGTTCAGGTTCATCGGCTGCAGGCAGCGCGACAGGTTCAGCTCCTCGTTGGGGCTGAACGCCTCTTTCTGGACGCAGGCGGCCAGCAGCACGGTGGCCAGGGCTAGAATGGCATATTTGATCTTGTTCATAACTTTCATGGTATTAGATGCTTTCATAGCCATAGTCGTTCTTGATGTACCCCTGACTGTTGGTCATGGTATCGTTGAAGATGGGCCAGAACATGTACTGGTCGGGGTCCTGGTAGTAGAGCCCTTTGATGCGGTCGGCATAGAAACCGGTCTTCTTGCCGTCGTCGTACTTGTTCACATACCCGGTGGAAAGTTCGTACCCGCCGGGGGCATCCTCACCGGCCTTCAGGAAGACGATGTCCAGGGACTTCTCGTCGTCGGAAAGCTGGTAGGCGATATCCCCGGTGAGGGCGGCGTAGTCTCCCTTCATGTCGCGGAGGTCCATCATGTCGGCCTCGGCGGCATCCAGGGTGCTCTTCAGGCGGTTCCAGCGGATGAGGTCTCCCTTGCGGAGGAATTCCCCGCAGAATTCCAGGGCGCGCTCATCCACGATGGCCTCGAAGAAGTCTTCCTTGGAATTGAGGGCGGCCACATAGGCCTCGGCGGCGTCTTCGCCACAGGCGCGGGCGCGGACTGCCTGGAGGTACTTCTTGGCGCCGGAAGGTCCGTTGAGCTCGTTCTCAATCTCGGCGGCCATCAGGAGGATGTCGGCATAACGCATGACCACGGGCTTGATGCCGTCGTCGTTGCCACCGGTGTAGGGCTGGACGTCCATCCACTCGAAGCGGTATTTGCCGAAGTACCATTTGCCGATGCCGGCGGGCTCGATGGTGTTGTCCTTGTTCCACTTGTAGTTCACGCAGGTGACGTCACGGCGCTGGTCGCCGGCGCCGTACTTGAAGTACATGGTGGGGACAGGACCGGCGTCACCGCCGCGGCTTACGCCATTGGAGATGCTGGCGCCTTCGGAGGAAATGGCGAAGGTGAAGTTCCAGCGGCCCCGGCCGGCGCCGAACGGAATCACGTACAGGGTTTCGTAGGAAGGCCCGGCCGTGAGGTTGTCCATGTTGTTCATCTTGTACCAGTAATTGCGGTAGTCGCTCTCCAGGGAGGCTTTCCCATAGGCATCCTTCAGGTAAGCGAGGGCCTTGGGATAAAGGACCTCCTTCTGGAGCTCGGGATCCGAGCTCAGGCGGATGGTGCCCGTGTCACCGGTACCCACCTTCCCGTCCTCGGGACGGATGGCATAGCCGGAAGCCGCCAGGGCGATGCGGGCGTAAAGGCCCTCGGCAAACACCTTGTTGATGCGGTCGGTGCGGGAAGTGGCGGCCGTCTGGCCGGGATAAGGCAGATAAGGGATGGCCTCGTCCAGGTCGGAGAGGATTTGCTTGTAGATGACGTCGCGGCTGTCCTTGGGCGCATAGATGGAGCTGGATTCCAACGTAGTGAAACGGGCAGGGACATCGCCCCAGGCCTTGGTGAGGTCGTAATAGATCATGGCGCGGAGCGTCAGGGCCTCTCCCAGCAGGTAAGCCATGTCGGCGTTGTGTTCCACATCGCCGCTTTCACGGATGCCTTCAATGACCAGGTTGGCGCGCTCGATGCCCATGTACATGAGCGGGAACGGGCCGTTGCTCAGGTTCAGCTGGGCATTGTTGGGCTGGCAGTCGTATGCTGCGATATCACTCTTCCCGTCACCG
>FLNY01001614.1_pt1 | contig 21714 bp, 15 predicted proteins | sample 1140381 | NCBI WGS metagenome assembly FLNY01 (sample SAMEA3878172, study PRJEB12797) | bioreactor metagenome | biome: Moose rumen | place: Sweden | collected 2011-10
CATCGCCTCATCGAGACGATGTTTTTTCATATTGCCGATTTCTGAGAAACTCAGACCTCCCAAGTGTCGCCACTGTTGAGCAAATCGTCGACACATTTATACTTTCCGTTGGTCATCTGTTCGTCCATCTGGTCTTCGTACAACTGAGTGTATGAGGGCTTTTTGACGTTGCGAATGACACCCAAAGCAACAGGCAGGTCACCACCCATGTGAGCCAACATCATGTGAATGCCGGTATCTTCGATGGTCTCATCGTGAACCATGATATCGTCGATGGAGACTCCATTCTCGCCAATGGTCACGACTTCCAGCTGACGACCATTGAAGCGAAGACCTTTGTTCTTCTCTTTACCAAAAATCATAGGTTTACCATGTTCGAGTACGATAGTACGATCGTCACGAACAGCTCGGTCTGTGATAGCTGCATGAGTCTTATCGTTAAAAATCATACAGTTCTGCAGGACTTCAACCACTGATGCGCCATCGTGCTGAGCTGCACGTGTCATAACATCTGTAGTGAGAGCAGGGACACAGTCGAGTGTACGAGCAAAGAATGTGCCCTGCGAACCCATAACCAACTCACCGGGATTGAAAGGATAGTCGATAGTGCCGTAAGGTGAAGTCTTGGTCACCTGACCGAATTTGGTTGTTGGACTATACTGTCCTTTTGTAAGACCGTAGATTTCGTTATTGAATATGGTAATATTCAAGTCCTGATTACGGCGTATAGCGTGAATCAAGTGGTTGCCGCCGATAGCCATTGAATCGCCGTCGCCCATATTAACCCAGACGCTTAAAGTCGGGTTGGCCAGTTTCACACCGGTAGCGATAGCACATGCACGTCCATGAATGCTGTGGAAACCATAGGTGTCGACATAATAAGGAATACGGCTGGAGCATCCGATACCTGAGACCATCACTATATTTTCCTTCTTATCGTGAAGTTTAGGGAAGGTGTTGAGCAGGGATGACAGGATGGCGTGGTCACCGCACCCGGGGCACCACTTCACCATCTGGTCGCTGGTAAAATCAGCTTTTGTATACGCGACGTCCGTCTTGGGGACAAAATGTCTTTCCATTGTATTTTGTTTTTGAGGGATTTAATTATCCGATTAAACTATTAAAGTGTTCTTTCAACTCGCCGACCTCGAAAGGCAGCCCCATAACTTTGTTATATTGTGTCATGGGACATTCAGGAAACTGTGTACGCAGATAGCCGGCAAACTGGCCATTGTTCAATTCACAGACGACAATCTTCTTGTAGCGACGCAAGATGTCACCAGTGTTTTTGGGCAGTGGGCAGATGTAGTTGAAATGCGTATATGCCACTTTCTTGCCTTCGTTGTTCATTTCTTCGACAGCAAGCGTGAGGGCTCCACTGGTGCCACCCCAACCGACAACGAGAAGGTCAGCATTAGGGTCTCCTGTAACTTCCTGGTCAGGAATGTAGTTAGCGACACGGTTCACCTTTTCTTGACGGTTGTTGACCATCAGCTGGTGGTTTTCGGGATCTGTACTGAGTGGACCGTCGGGACACTTTTCAAGTCCACCAACACGGTGACGCAACCCCTCCATGCCGGGTAATGCCCACTCACGAGCAAAAGTTTCAGGGTCGCGACGGAATGGACGGTAATTGGGGTCGTTAGGCTTGGCCAGACGAGGCGTGATGCTCGGCAGATCAGCCACCTTAGGTATACGGAACAGCTGGCTGCCGTTGCCAAGATAGCCATCGGTAAGCAAAATGACAGGTGTCATGTGTTCCAAGGCCAACTTTGCAGCGGTATATGCCCAGTAGAAGCAGTTGGCACTACTTGATGCTGCAACCACGATAAGCGGAGCCTCGCCGTTGCGTCCATACAATGCTTGAGCCAAATCGCTTTGTTCTGTTTTGGTAGGCAGACCTGTTGAGGGCCCGCCGCGTTGAACATCGATAACGACGAGAGGCAACTCCGTCATGACGGCAAGTCCCAAAGCTTCACTCTTGAGTGAGAGACCGGGACCGGAAGTGGATGTGCAAGCCAAAGCACCTGCATAGCTGGCACCGATAGCAGAACAGACGCCTGCAATTTCGTCTTCTGCCTGAAACACACGTGCTCCAAGCGATTTATGTTTAGCCAATTCAACCATGACATCGGTGGCTGGAGTGATAGGATAACTGCCGAGGAAGAGACGACGACCGCTGCGTTCACTAGCGGCAAGCAGACCCCACGCCGTAGCTACATTACCTGTAATGTTGCGATAGCGGCCGGGTTCCATTTTATTGGCTTTAGCAATCTCAACTATCTTTGAATGTATGAGTTCCAGTTTTTCAGCGTATTCGTATCCTTCGCTAAGAACAGCCTTGTTAAGTGCGACAACGTCGGGTTTCTTGGCGAACTTACGTTCCAAATAAGCAAAGGTTTTATCCAAGGTCTTGTTGGTCAAAAAGAAAATCATACCCAAAGCAAACATGTTGCGGCTTTTCTCGGTGGTTTTCTTGTCTATTCCTTGATCAGCGCCGATTTTAGCGGTGAAACTGGTAATGGGAGCATGTACTATAGTATAGGCTCTCTCGAATTCATCGGTGAAAGGATTGTCTTTATACCCTGCTTTTTCGAGAGCATCATCGGTGAATGTATCTGCATCAACAATGACAGTGGCACCTTTCTTGGCCCATTTCAGTTGTGATTTGAAAGCAGCAGGATTCATAGCGACAAGGATATCGCATTTGTCGCCCGAACTGTAAATGTGCGAACCTACATGCACCTGATAGCCGGAGACACCGGCAACAGTATTGTGAGGAGCTCGTATTTCAGCGGGATAATCTGGGAATGTGGCGATATCATTGCCTGTGAGGGCACTTGCATCGGAGAACAGCGTGCCGGAGAGCTGCATACCGTCGCCCGAATCACCTGCAAACCGGATGACAATGTCATCTTTGTTAACAATCTGTTCTTGTGACATTTTTAAGTATTTTTGTTAATTATTTTAAGCATTAATGATTTGCAAAGATACAAATTAACTTTAAAATAACTAATTTTGAAATGTTAAAGTTATTATTTTATTATCAACAAAAAAAAACAAAAAACGGCACCAATATCGGCACCGTCATATGGGGTCAATCCCCTTCGATTTGAATAAACGACTTGACAGGAGCTATTGCTTCAAGGCGTGCATGATCATAGAGATCAGGGAATTCGACAAGGAAAATAAATTCCTTGACTTTTACTTTATATTCTTTGCCGTCGAGGGTCAAGACAAGACGGTTAAGGTTTTCGGCAATACCTGCCGACGTGCCGCCCGTAGCAAGGATATCGTCGAAGAAAGTCAAGTTAAAGGTGTCACCTTCCGGTTTGCCTGCCAATATATCCGATTTACGGAAAAAAACATGATCCGGTCCATATTCTTTCATTATCTGCACGTCAATCAAATCACCCTTGGAAAAGGGCAATTTCCCTTTTTTGCGGATAGGTATCACATTCTGTACCAATTTCGACCGGACAAGCAACGGGGCGGCGAACAAAAACCCACGTGCTTCGACGGTAACCACATTGGGGCAATGAACATTAGCATCAAGATCAGCTATAAGTTGATTGAATACCTCTTTATCGGAAAGAAAAGGAATGATATCGATGAAGTCAATACCTGGTTTTGGAAAATCAGGGTAATGGTTAATTATTTTTTTATAATCCATTTTGTATTAATATAATAACGTCTGAAAATATTATTTTATAACGTTGCAAAGATAAACATTTTTCTGAAATCCACACAGTCACAAGAAAAAATTTAGTCTCGTGTTCTTCTTTGACAAATGTTTTACCGCATTATCGGATTTTTATGTACTTTTGCAGTAAAATATTAAGTATTCATAATATATGAAGAAACATCGTATTGCACTGATGTTGTTTGTCTTGTGTATTTTACAAGCAAACGGGCAAGATGTAACTGAACCAATAGCACAGCTGAGCGAGTCGTCATTTGCGAGTGTTCTTACCTGTGGTCCGGGCGAGGAGTTTTACGAGTCGTTCGGCCATTCTGCTATACGCATTTGCGACACTGTCAACAACATTGACCGAGTATACAACTATGGTTCTTTTGATTTTGGTGAACCGCATTTCTACATGCATTTTATTCAAGGAAGATTAAACTATTTTATCGAACCTCAAGACTTTAAGGATTTTATTTTTGAATACTTTTATTTCGGGAGGGCTGTATGGGAGCAGCGGCTCACACTGAACCACGACGAATTGCAAGGATTATACAACGATTTGGAATGGAATCTGAAACCCGAGAACAAATATTACAAGTACGACATTTTTTGGGATAACTGTGCTACAAGAGTGAGAGATATTATCGAAAAGAATTCCGACGATTACGCCAATTTCTATAAATCCGACGAAAAATGGAATCCTCGAAGCGGCATACCACGTACAACATATCGTGACCTCATATACAAATATACCGGCAACTCGATGCTTTGGTGGCGGATGGGAACTGACCTGCTGCTTGGTGCCAGATGCGACCGTCCAATGTCCCGACGTCAATTCTTGTATATGCCTATTGAACTGATGAACCAGCTCGACACAATCCAACTGTCCGATAACAATTCTCTGGCTGAAACACGCATTGAACTGATTCCTCAAGTCACATCAAACCCTACTACTCTGTTCTCTCCGGCTTTGTGTTTCTTGTTGCTGTTTGTAGTTGTTATTGTCCTTACCCTACTTTCACACAAAAAAGGATGGACTTTACGTTGGCTTGACGCTCTGCTGTTCAGTGTCGCCGGAGTGGTTTCTATTATTCTTCTGTTCCTCTGGTTCGGTTCCGACCATGCTTGCACAAAATGGAATTTCAACATTCTATGGGCCAATCCTTTCTTCATTTGGATGCTCTGTCGGCTACGCAAACCGTGCAGAGTACCCGCCACCATAGTGGCTGTCTGCATCTGCCTGGCACTGCTCATCTGGATTGTCGGATGGCCGCAACAAATGAATACTGCTGCCATTCTTATGGCGTTGACTCTGCTGGTCAGAGTATATAACAAGCTAAAAAGACAAATATAAATGTAAATACAATAATATGAAAAAAATCGCTTTTTTGTTATTCACCTTCGGTGTTTGTGTTCTCTCAGCTCAGAATTCTCTTACTTCTGAGTTGCATCGCTACACCGATGACAATGTGACTCGTCCGAGTAAATACGACGGATTTCACACTCTGACTCACTTCGATTCAACGACCGTTTATATGGAAGAATCCGGTCTGAGCCGCGTGGAGTATCACAAACGCATCGAAATGCTCGACTATACAGGGTGTCGCGAGAACAGCACCGTGAAAATGGACTACGATCCACTCTCAGCATACGTTGAAATACGGCAAGTGTTAGTCCATCGCTACTACAGCGACAAAACCGACACCATCGTAAGCGACGGCAAAGGAACTGTATATGACTATGTAGCACCAGCGCGTCTCATTTACTGGGGAGCCTCACAGAAAATGGTTGAAATAGGTCATCTTGACATTCGCGACGAAATCGAAATATGGAGTTTCCGCAAAGGTTACACCTACGCTCTATTGGGCAATCATGGCAGTTCCAACAATGATGACAGCCGTTACATTCCACCTATGCGCGGACACTTCTACGACATTGTCCCGTTCTGGAGCAACCAACCCATAACCGACAAGGTATACACTGTCAACGTATTGAATTCAAAGAAACTGCGCTTCAGTTTCTATAACGATATGACTGGTGTTACTATGGACTCGACAAGCGATGGCGAGCGCACAATATACACATTCCGCCGCCACGACATCATGCCGATGAAGCACGAACCCTCAGCATTGGCCGACAACGACATGCAGTGTAAGTTGCTGCTAAGCACAGCTCCGAATTGGGAATCAAAATCGATGTGGTTTTATGGTGTGAACGAGGATTACGGCAGTTTCAAGACCACACCCGAAGTCACCGCCAAAGTTCGCGAATTACTAGTCCACGCCAAGTCTGAGCAAGACAGTATAGGCATTCTGACCCACTGGGTAGCCGACAACATACGCTACTGCGGCATATCGATGGGCGAAGGAGAAGGCTACACATTACATAATGCACAGATGAACTTCACAGACCGTTGTGGTGTTTGCAAGGACAAAGCAGGGATGTTGGTGGCGATGCTTCGGGCAGCCGGTTTCAAGAGCTACGCAGCGATGACAATGGCGCACGAACGCATCGACCGCATTCCAGCCGACCAGTTCAACCATAGCGTGTGTGTTGTCCAGCACCGCAACGGTCGGTACGAGTTGCTGGATCCAACATGGGTTCCGGGCGTGCGAGAGTTGTGGAGTAGCGCCGAGCAACAACAAGGCTACCTGATGGGCTTGCCCGACGGTGCCGACCTAATGGAGACACCTGTTTCACCGGCGAAGAATCACTATGTACGCATCAAAGGGGTGTCGAAAATCAAGAAAAACGGCACACTTGAAGGCACATTTACAATCACAGCCGAAGGTCAGAGCGACGCAGCAGTACGTGGAGTATTCAAAGCACGACAAAGCGAGTGGCAACGCAACCTCGAACTGGAGCTGCTACGCATCGCACCAAACGCTGTTATCAAGAGAATAACCCACACCGATGAGGACTGTTATCTGGAACAGCCCGTCACTATCACATACAAATACAGCATACCCAACTACGCCATCATAGACGGTGACGACATTGTATTCATTCCCTTGACTGCTCGTGGTCTATACAGCCGTGCGATGGGGCATCTCTATTTCGACACCACAATGACAGAGCGCACACAGCCATTCAGCGACCGATGCTCACGGCTGGTTGAGATTAATGAAACAATAGTGCTCCCATACAAATACCAAACCATGGACTACAATGCCCATATCGACGGCGTAGTCTCGACTGCAGTGAATTACGGATGTGGATTCAACCTTGATGGCAAGACAATTACATTCGGAGAGAGCGCAATGTTCAACAAACGCGTCTACGATGCAAGCGACTGGCCTGCTTTCCGTCAGGCTGTACGCAACCAAAAGATTGTCGCCGCAACACCCATAGTGTTGCATAAATAACCTTAACTATAACATAACATTTAAATAACGATGAAAAGAATATTTAACATACTCCTCATAGCAGCGATAGTATACAATTCCCATTTATCTTTTTTCAATTCACTGCACGCACAGGATGCCGAATACAATCTGATACGGCGCACATATAAAGTAAATGCCGATGGCACTACTGACATTGGTTTTCGAAAGGAAATCAAGTTACTGCGCAACCGTGCCATCACTGCCTACGCCGATAAGGGGGAGACGTTCATCCTCTATAATCCTGCAACAGAGAAGCTGATTATCAACGAGAGCTATACTATCCGCAAGGATGGCAGCCGAGTGCAAACACCGTCGAACGCATTTGTCGAACAGTTGCCGTCACAGTGTCAGAACTGCGGACGATACAACGGCATTCGCGAGATGGCTGTAATCCACACTGCGCTAGAATACGATTGCATCATCGTACTCGACTATACCATTCATCGCGAGGGTACATATCTTGACGAGAAAGTCATTTTTAGTGAGGACTGTCCTGTAAAGAAATATGAGGTCATTGTCGATGCAACAGATGTCTCCAGCACTCTTAGCGGCGTCAAAGACCTCCAAGATGGTCATTCGCTTCACATCGTCGCCACCGGTCTGTCGCAAAAATATATAGACAGTTATCTGCCATCAGCCACCGAATTGTATCCCTATCTTCGTTTCACATGTGGCAAACGACCGGTCGACCTTACTGAAAGCGAGAAACTGCCACAAGCACAAAACATTGTCAGCGAACTCTATGACCACGATCCGCTGAAATATGCGACCAACATCCGTGACTATGTCTTCGACAACATAAACACTACCGACTTCCCGCTCTCACTGGTAGGCTATCGGACTAGCACAGCCAGTGAGACCTTTAGTAGCAACTGCGGTACTCCGGCCGATAAGAAACGTCTGACTGCCGCAATGCTGCGTGAAGCAGGCTTTGCAGCCGAAGAGAGAGAGAGAGACATCGCTGTAACACTTAAAGAAGAGGGCCGTGATATGACCTACATACTTTCTACCACTGGTAAGCGTTCCGCACGTCTCGACGGTGCCGCCATCGATGAACAACGCACCATAACTGTTGTCGACACACTGCCATGGACGGGCTCCGTTATTGGTGGCGGATACAAGCAGATGACACTGCCGGCAGAACGTGAGGGGATTGCCATCAGTCCCGCACAACTGACAAGCACCCGCAAGGCTCCGCTGAAGGTGCGCAACTGTAACGAAAGTTATCAATATCTTATCCTGCTTCCACGCACACCGAAACATCTGTTGGCTGGGGAGCCTGTCGACATCAACTACAAAGAGAAAGGTATTGGTAGCATACGCATCAGCATCAAACAGAATCCCGGGGGCGGTATTGAAGTAACGAGAGAGTTGACCATTGATGTCGAGAACGGCATTGTCACTGCAAAACAATACAAGGCCTTTCGCAAAATGATGCAAGACTGGGATCAATATAGAACCATTGTCATCAAGGCACAACCGGGTCGACCGATCAGCCAATGAATTAAACCCACCCTATTAAGCGGAGGCTGGGAGAGTCATCATTTCATACCACGTTCAGCTTTAATGGTCTCGTAGGCCTCGTTGATTTCGCGAAACTGAGTTTCTGCATTCTTCTTCATTTCTTCGCCCATACCTTCCACTTTGTCGGGATGGTATTTCATTGCCAAACGCCGGTAGGCCTTTTTGACCTCATCGTCGGAGGCAGTACGTTCAATGCCGAGAACGTTATATGGATCTTTCTTTTGAGTCTGTCCACTGCCATTATTGTAACTACCGTAGTTAGTTTCTTGATAGCCTCCTCCAAAGCCGCTATTAATATGACGCGACATTATCGAGAGATAGTCTCTTGCATTGATGCCCAAACGATTGCTTATGGTACGAAGGAGATTAAGTTCCTTGAATGAGACGTCACCGTCGGCAGAGGCTATGCTGAAGAGAAAGTCAAGCATGTGGTAGCGTGTGGTATAGTCGGTGTTTCTTTTTATCTGCTGACAGACATCATCAACAGGGATATCATCCTTCTGTATATCACGCAGTTTCAGCAACATTTCCTTAGCTTTATCTTCTCCGTAATTGCTTACCAAGAAGCGTTTCACGAGGTCCAGCTCACTTTTCTTTACGACATCGTCGGCTTTCATCACCGAAGCCATAAGCACGAGCAGAGCGGCGTTGATATCTGCCGAAGAGCCGGTATTGTAATAGCGTCGAGAGCCTTGTGAATAGCCCTTGCTGCTCCACTGAGAGTCTGTTGATGAATTGGAATTGTCTATCTGTTCGCGTCTTCCGGCGTTGTGTTTTTCAATGGTGTTACCTATGAGATAGCCGACGATGCCACCAATAGGACCCAACGTTGACCAGCCCAGACCGGTCAGTATCCATTTACCTATTCCCATTATTCTTCTACTCCTTTTACTTCAGAATTTATTGAATATCCCGACCGTTTCACTCCTGTGACAAGCGGTGCGATTTTAATTTGAGACTCGTCAATATCGTTTTGTTCTGTAAAGAATTTGTACACATAATCATCGCGTACGGCGGAGAGGATTTCAAGACTTGACACTGCTGCATCTTTTGTGTACAGGCGTTCCGCCAGACGTTGCACATCCCTGTCGGAGGGGCGTTTGGCGGTAATACCTTTGCTTCGCACAAACGCCACGAAGCCACTGTCTTTCACGGTAATACCATTAATTTCATTGAAGAGAACCACTTGCGGAGAGACCAGTGAGCTTACACGCTCAGGATGAATGGTCATATAATACTCTTCTTTGAGCAGGTATATGGACTGAGCTTTGTACGACGACTCCATATCTATATTCGGTTCTAGCGTTACGACAAGGGTAGAGTCATAACTCAACACTTCGGCAATTTTGTTAAAAGTGCTATACTGTTCCGAGGTGAAATGCACCTGTTGTGGATTGAAGGTGATAAACTCCAGGTCACCACTGATGCCCAATGCCTTAGAGACTGCACGGAAGGGTGAAGTAGCGACTTTAACGATAAGATTGCCAAGTGTCTTCCAGACAATTTTCATATAGGAGAATTCCGGTGAGTCGATATTACCTGTCACCGGCACATCGAACTGGATTTTGCCGTCTTTGTCCTTAAGCACATAGAGGGCGGCCTTGAGTGGGATATTCATTTCCGCATCCACCTCTTTTCGTTTATCACCGACTTCTGGATTGAAGAGGTCCAATTCGTTCTGACCTGTCAACTGACTATATTGAACGTTGTTATTGCTTGTGAAGGAAAAAGTGCCATCAATCAAAGGCCATCCGAGATAAGCCACGGAATAAGGAGAGAGGTCTTTCAGTTGCAGATTGCGGATGGAGAGCGAAAGTGACTGGTTGCGTTTCCATTCATCGATATTTCCGTGCCAATTGACGAATGCCGATCCGCCGTGAGGCAACTGAGCAGAGAGGCGAGCCTTGTTGTCACCAATTGTGTTGATGTTCTCGGCCGAGATGTTGATTTTTTTGATAGGGAAAGAGAAACGATCGGGTAGTGAATAGTCGTTGACTACAAATTCCGCATCTTTCAAGATGAAACTGCCAACTTTGAGAACAAGTGGCTTGGAATCAACCGTTTCAGCCTCCTGTTGATGGACTGTTTCTTCATTGGCAGATGTCTCATTGTCGACCGTTTTGTCGAAAAGGCGTGAGAAATTGCTTCCATCATTATAGATGTCTAAATGAGACGCCAAGCCTTCTATTGCGACTGACCGGACATCATATAAGTTGTCATGGAGATTGATTCGTTTGATGTCGATGGCAATGTTATCACAGACAAGCATTGACACTTTTTTGTTGTCGTGAATATCGACATTTTTCAGCGATACATCACCGCCGATATTCATTTTGAGCAAATCGCTGAGACTTCCCTTGACCGAGATATTAGCGTCGAGAATTCCGTCAATCTTGCCCACATTCATTACGTCGGCAAGGTAAGCCTTAACATTAGAGACGGCGAATTTTTCTAATTCCAGATTGATATTGAAGTTGTTGCTTTCCATATTAAGCGACGCTTCGGTACGCAGGATGCCCCCATCAGCGAGTTGTAAGGCGAGACCAGCGTCGGTATTTGCCGATCCGTCGAAGTAGATGCCAGGGATTTTCAGGCTCAAATCATTCAGATTCCAGTTGCTGTTTCGTTGCAAATCGGCATATAGTACCTCGCCGTTGCTGAGTCTGATATTGTAAAATCCGAAACGCCAATTGTTGGAGACGGTGTCGTCAGGTTCATCCGTACCATCAGATGCGAAATAATCGATAATGCTACTGAAATTGAATCTGTCGCCTTGCTGGACAATTCTGACATGCGGGTGTGCGAGGATAATGTGTCGAAAATTAAGTTCGTGAACAAGAAGTCGACGAAGTTTGACCGAAACGTCAAGCGTGTCGAATGAGAAGAAAGCTGTTTCTCCATCATCCTCATAGAGAGTAAAATCGCAAATTCGAACTTTGCCGGAGATAGCATTGACGCGCAACTTTTCGATATTCACTTCACGACCGACGATATCTTTTCCATGCCTGTTCAAATAATTTTTAGCTATCGGTGAGACAAGCATTAGTGCAATCGCGAGAAGAAAAGCGATAACAGCTAATACTATCAGCATGATTTTCAGCCATTTTTTCATACTTACTTATTCAATAATCAAACAACAAAAATAACAAAAAAACTTCTACTGCCTCATTTTGTTGAAAAAAAAGTATCTGATATTGGAAAAAACAAGTATTTTTGCATCTGAAAGTTTTGCTGTTTGTTTAACCTAACCTGTAAACCTTAAATCTGATAGCGTAAATCATGCGAACCGGACAATTGATAGAATATCTTGACAGTCGTTTTGTTCCATCCTGCCAGGAGGACTACGACAATGCCGGATTCCTGCTGGGCGATCCCGAACGAGAACTGAATGGCGTATTGCTAAGTGTCGACGTGACGCCTGCAGTGGTGGAAGAGGCCATTGAAAAGGGACTCAATCTCATCGTTAGCCATCATCCTCTTATTTTCAGCGGATTGAAACAGATTACTCCGTCAAATGAGATATCGCGGATGGTGATGCGTCTTCTTGAGAGCGGCATTGGGGTCTATGCAGCCCATACCAACCTTGACAATCTGAAGTGGGGAGTAAATGGAATTCTTGCCGAGCAGCTGGGGCTTGCCGAGTGCCACATTTTAAGACCCCAAGACAATACCGTTTCCACTATCGGTGCCGGCATGATTGGACAACTTCCATCACCGACTCCCGCCGACCGTTTCCTGTCCGATGTAAAAAGAATCCTCAAATTGCCGGTCATCCGTCTTTCCGGCAACTTCCGCCCCGCAGCACTCTCAGATACTATCATCTCAAAGGTTGCGATATGCGGCGGTTCCGGCAGTTTTCTGATTGATGATGCGAAAAGATGTCAAGCCGACATCTTTCTTACAGGCGACCTCAAGTACCACGACTTTCAAAAAGCGGAGAGCACAAGCAACTTTCTTATTGCTGATATCGGGCACTTTGAAAGCGAACAATTTACCAAAGAATTATTTTATCGTGTGATTTCTGAAAAATTTAGTACCTTTGCCTGCTTGAAATCCGAAAAAGATAGTGGATATTATATATATATTTAAATTATAATCAAATTCTTACACACGCAAGCAACTAGATAACCCCGTCACGAAATTTTAAATTATCAATATATTATGGCAAAAAAAGTCACAACCAAGAAAGAAACCGTCAAAGAAACCATTAGTCCGGAAATTGTGCGTTCCAGCGAAGTGGACATAGCCGTTGAGAAGCGCCTTGTGGCGCTATACACCCTTCAAAGCGTAGATTCAGAGATTGACAAAATCAAGATTATACGTGGTGAATTGCCACAAGCGATAGAAGACCTTGAAGACGAGATAGCGGGTCTTGAGACACGCATCAACAACTTCAACAACGACATTGCCGAAACCAACCAAAAAATAAGTGCTGAAAAGAATGATATTGCCGAGCATGGCGAGATGATCAAGAAATACCAGAAACAGCAGGATAACGTACGGAATAACCGTGAATTTGAAGCCATCAATAAAGAAATAGAATACAAGGATTTGCAAATACAGCTTTGCGAGCGTCATCTCAAAGAGTCGGCAGCACATATCAAAGAGGTGCAGCAGCACATTGCCGCTGCCGAACTGCTACTCAGCAACCGTCGCAAAGACCTCGAGATAAAGAAAGAAGAACTTGACGACATAATCAAAGAAACTGAGAAAGACGAAGTGCGTCTGTTATCAAAATCCGAGGAGCAGGAGCAATACATCGAGCCGCGCTACCTGACGGCCTACAAACGCATCCGCGGTGCTGCACGCAACGGACTGGCAGTGGTCACCATAGACCGCGATGCCTGCGGAGGATGTTTCAGCAAGATACCTCCACAGCGTCAAACCGAGATCAGGATGCACAAGAAAGTCATTGTCTGCGAACACTGCGGGCGCATCCTTGTTGACGATGATATAGCCGAACGAGCAAAAGAGAACTTAGCCAAATAAAACAAGAATCGTATGACTCACCATATCACCCCCGAGACGCCATTGACGTTATCGCGCATCAAGGAAATCATAGACAACAAAATGACTTTGGCACTCAGTGAAGAGGCCACCCAGCGCATAGAGAAATGCCGCAACTATCTCAACAACAAGATGGAGACCCAAAAGGAACCCATCTATGGAGTAACGACAGGGTTCGGTAGTCTCTGCAATATCAGCATCAGCAAAGAACAGCTTAGCCAACTCCAGAAGAACCTAGTGATGAGCCACGCCTGCGGCGTGGGCGACGAGGTACCACAAGAAGTTGTCCGCCTCATGCTACTGCTAAAAGTCCAAAACTTCTGTTTCGGCTATAGCGGGGCGCAGCTACAGACCGTGCAGCGTCTTGTTGACTGTTTCAACGACGATATCCTTCCTGTTGTCTACCAGCAAGGTAGCCTGGGTGCAAGCGGCGACCTCTGCCCCCTTGCTAACCTCATGCTTCCCGCTATCCTCGGCATGGGCGAAGTCTACTGGAAAGGACACCGTTGCACCGCCGACGAAGTCTACAAAGCCAACGGCTGGCAACCTATTGAACTCCAGAGCAAGGAGGGTCTGGCTCTCCTCAACGGTACACAGTTCATGAGCAGCTATGCCGTATGGAGTCTTATGAAAGCCGACCGTCTTAGTGCACAGGCTGATATGATTCTAAGCCTCAGTCTCGACGCCTTTGATGGCCGCATCGAGCCCTTCTATGAGAGCCTACACTTGGTACGTCCCCACAAAGGACAGCTACAGACCGCCGAGGCTGTGCGCCGCTACACTGAAGGCAGCGAAATCATCCGCCGCCATAAAGAGCATGTGCAGGATCCCTACAGCTTCCGCTGCGCCCCACAGGTGCACGGTGCCGCCAAAGACACCATAGCCTACGTCAAAAGCGTCGTCGAGACGGAAATCAACTCCACCACCGACAACCCCATCGTCCTCCCCGACGAGGATATGGTCATCAGCGGCGGTCACTTCCACGGTGAGCCGCTCGCCATGGTGCTTGACTTCCTAGCCATTGCCGTCGCCGAACTTGGCGCCATAAGCGAACGACGCACCTACCAGCTCATAGATGCTAAACGCGGCCTCCCGAGTTTCCTCGTCGCCAAGCCGGGACTCAACAGCGGATTCATGATTCCGCAGTACACCGCTGCCGCCATCGTCAGTCAAACCAAACAACTCTGCACTCCTTGCAGCGTTGACAGCATCCCTTCCAGCCAGAACCAGGAAGACCTCGTCAGCATGGGTGGCAACGCTGCCACCAAGTGCTACCGCGTCTGCGAGAACGTCGAGCGAGTACTCGCTATCGAACTCTTCAACGCAACACAGGCACTGGACTTCCGCCATCAGGAAGGTCTGAAAAGCAGCCCCTTTATTGAAAAGCTCTTCGCCGACTTCCGCAAGGTGGTCAACTTCGTCGACATCGACGAGGTTATGTACCGCCACATCCACAGCAGCGTCGACTTCCTTCAAAAAATGGCGATGCCCGACGTTTGCCTATGATCGCCCCTTGGCAAGATAGCAATGAAGACAAGGGCAAAGACAGCAACAATATGGCTGACATTGGTTTCAGCCATAGCGATTGTTGTCTTTGTCATTGTTTCTCGTACCTCTATTGTGGAAGATGTCAAAAAAAGCAGTGCCCGACTGTTCGAATATGAATATATTCCAAACCAGAACATCGACATCGACAACTGTATCGCAGCATCTGCATACGACTCTGTCTATAAAGACTTCCGAAAAAAATACCGCTTCCACTACCAAACCATCGGCAAAGCCTCGTTCGACGACAGTAGCCATATTATCCTGCTGAGCGACATACCTCCTCATTTTGAAATAGACTCTATAGCATCCATCTTCGCACAATTCACCTATAAGCAGGAGATACGGAAACATCGCATAGGTTACGACGGTTTCGTTACCGACATCATAATTCTACTGGGCAATGCAACACAAAAGAACTGCGATCGGCTACTGTCAAGACTTGACAAGAATCTCTTCTTCAGCGAGTACAAACCAGCCGTAATGGTCCTGCCCGCAAAACAAAAGCGACAGTATTTTTCAAACGAAAACATTGATTATCAAATTTCTCTTGATGAATTCAACTCTTGGTTCATCGAGGATGGCGAAGAATTTGTCCGGCTTGAGGATACCGCCAAGGTCATGACCGTCTCCGACCTCTTTGCGTTGCAGAGCCGTGGGGTCTTCTTCAGCAAGCAACCGGGCTTTCTTGCTTGGGCTATAGCCAAAAACTGCGACATCAACTCCCAGATTACCGACATTCGCCAGTTCTCACTCGACGCAGACATCATCTTAGGTGCCTTAGCCGACAGCAACACTCTCGTAATTATCGGCCGTGAACGACAGTCGCCTCTCTATGTGTTGCCGCCACTGCAAACTGAAAGTATCCTACTGCTGGCATCAACCACCGAGAAAGAGCTGTCGCAGAGTCTGGACATCAACGACCTGATGGCCGGAAAGATGGTTGATGGTCGCGACTGGTGTCCTACATACCTAAGCAAAGAGCTGGAAAACACTGAATTCGGCGACCTTATGACTATGACTGATGTACTGCTTAAAGACTGGTCTGAGCAGGGTACCATAAAGGAGAGCTATTACCGCTACCCCGAACCAAGCCACTACCCGTTCGACAGACCTTTGTTCCGCAAACTCGGTCTCAACGAATTGGTATATAATTGGAACACTGCAGGTGCCATGTATGCCATCGACCGCGACGGGTATACCATCTATACACTTAACCGCACAGGTGCACTGCCGGTAAGCTACTTCAACTCGCAAGAACGCAGCGAGTCGATTGGCTACCGTTATGAAAACCAAGCTTACAATTATTTTGCCACCATCGGCAATACCGACCTAGCTAGAGTTGTGCAATATACCGCTCTTTACCAACTGTTTATCGATAATAACATTAGTTATTCGGGCAACACCTACCCTTCTTTCCCAAAAAACAAACCATTCCTGCTCTACAAGCCTACAGCCGATTTGCTCAACAGACTCCGTAACCTTGACGCAAGCGAGATCGACATCCTTACCGATAGCCTGTCACAACGCAGCTTCAGACGATACCAGAAAGAGCATATTGATAAACAGCTACACGAAAACGAGCAGAACTATCACTTCTCGTATACCGACGAGGACATCAACAACATCTACCGAAACATACACCAAAACATAAAAAAGGACTTCGCTCACAGTATTAACGAAGTGAAGAACTTGCTCAACGGTCTGTCGGAAGAACAATTCGTGAAGCTGGTCCGCTACCTCTCCTATCCCCGCGGAGTCAAGATATACGACAGGGAGAGCTACAACACCTACCTCCACGGGAAACGAGTCAACAGACTGATGCGCGAAATAGGCAAGAACAATCTTGACCTGATAGGCATGGATTTGAACAACGTGAAAAACTATTTTGCCAGCAACCTCTCGGAAAATTCAGGCCGGTATATGAAGACATCTTCTCTTATCATCACATTTAACGATATGTTGACCACAGGAGGTCACAACCTCTCATCGCACATCAACAGGGTGAACTCGATGACCAACTACAAACGCTCTAGAGGAGCAAAGAGCCAATCGCCACCCATGACAGAACCTTCAATGTCAAACCACGACACATCGGCACACAAACGTTCTGGCAGCACCCCGACTCAAACGGCGCAGAAAAAAAACTCCAACAACATATCAACAACGAAACAGAGTTCTAGCATTCGCTCACGCAACGCAGTCATTCCCACCTACCCCAGGTCCAAAAGGGGACTCTGATCAAACAACTCAACAATGTGAGCGCGGCACTCGGGTGCTGAGGGCACTGACATATTCCATATCGGCACTACCATCTATGGTGTCGCTCTTGGCCGAGAGGTTGTCGAGAAAATGCACCAGCATGGCTTCCTGCGAACAAGGAACTACAGGCGAACCCCAATCCTTCTGACCGTGATGGGCAAGGACAATATGTATGATGCGTTGGACTTCGTCCTGTGGGGCTTCACGACGTTCTAACTCGCGCTGCAAAGCCACAGCAGATATATAAATATGTCCCAGCAAGGAATCTTCGGGCTGTATTTCACCATCGCGGTTGTATGTCTGCACCTTGCCATAGTCGTGGAAAAGAATAGCCAGTACACAGTGGTCGATGCGAATAGGATAAGGCATGCATGACGCAATGCCCTCAAGCATGTGTAGCATCTGGTAGACGTGGTTGAGCAAGCCTCCTCTGAAAGCATGATGGATGCTACTTGCTGCGGGGAACTGCGAGTAGGGCTGGTAGAGCTTGTCGGCAACGTCAATAATCATCTCGCTGTATGGCGAATTGCCAGACATGGCTACCAAATTACGAATAGATGCATCCCATATCTCGCGACCGATTGGCCTTGGAATAAGGTTGTAGAGTGGATGCGAATCATCGGGTATAGTTCCAATGCGCATGTCAACTTTGCGAGCAGAACACTTTCCATCGCCTTTCTGCATAGTGACGAAAGAGACAAGCTGTCCGACAGCCGGTGGGTCGCCGGAAGCGACATCCCAGACGGCAACAGTGAGTTCCTGCTCCTGATTCTTGATTTTAAGTGTACAATATGGTGAGCCGAGTCGAGTAACTCCGTTGTTACGGCTAAGTACTATATACTGGTCCATAGAAAAGATTATATTAGGGTTTCTTATCTTCGTCTTTATGTTGTGTGTCAGTGTTATTTTTGCTATGTTTTTCTATGAGGCTCTCGATGTATTTGAGGATCCAGTTGATGAAAAGGATAACAGAGACAGCGATAATAGCCTCAAACCAAAGACCATAGCCGCACATGGAGCCGACAGCAGCGGAGCACCAAAGCGTAGCGGCAGAGTTGAGACCATGGATAGTAAAGCCGTCGCGTAAGATGACACCGGCACCGAGAAAACCCATACCGGTGACAATCTGTGCGAGGACTCGGAGGTTGTCGTTATTGACGGGTCCTCCGGCTGTTATAGCATTAGCAATCACCGTCTCGGAGATAAGGATAAAGATGCAGGCACCTACGGCAACGAGGGAGTTGGTGGTAAGGCCGGCACTACGTTGTCGCAGCTGACGTTCGAGTCCTATAAGGATTCCGCATGCAAGAGCGATAAGGAGTCGGAAAACGAAGATATTAAGGTTCATTGTTGGAGGTTAAAGATTAAATGTTAATGGAAGAGTTGATGGATGTATTTGTCCAGTTGGGCGTTGTGGAGTGCAGAGGTGATTTGAGGGCGGTATTCATGTTTATAGAAGAAGAACATCTGACGTTGCTGCTGCTTCTCGTTGGGGTGACGAGCCACATAGACAGGCTCCATCGTTGAAGGGTTGATGCCGGTGTAGTACATCTCGGTGGAGAGCGTCATGGGTGTAGGCGTGAAGTCTTGGACCTGTTCTAGTCGATAACCCATACGTTTCATCGTCACCGCAAGTTCAGCCATGTCCTGCATACGACAGCCTGGATGGGAACTGATGAAATAGGGTATCAGCTGATAGCGAAGAGTTGCCTGCTGACAGATGTCGTCGAATCTCCTTTTTGTCTCTTTGAAAAGCGAAAAGGAGGGCTTACGCATCAGACTCAAGACCTTTTCACTGGTATGTTCCGGTGCCACCTTGAGACGTCCGCTGGTATGATGAAGCACCACCTCACGGAAGTAGTCCCAGCCATGGTTATCAAACACATTTTGCTCTCCTTTCTTCTTAGAAGATGGGTCGGAGGTGAGGCCGAACAGGTCACAACGGATGCCACTACCTATATAAAGGTGTTTCACCTTGGGTTGGGCGGCGACCTTACGAAGCAGGCCTATCATGGGACGGTGGTCACTGTCGAGGTTTTTGCATAGTGTCGGGATAGAACAGCTGTAACGGCTGCACCTGCGGCAAAGCTCAACATTCTTGCCTTTCATGTGCCACATGTTGGCAGAGGGACCGCCGAGGTCGGTAAGAACTCCATGAAAATCAGGATCTGACGCGATAGTGTCGACCTCGCGCATGATAGACTCCTCGCTACGGCTGGCAATCTGCTTGCCCTGATGAGCACTGATGGTACAGAACGAGCAACCACCGAAACAACCACGGTGAGTGTTGACGCTCCAGCGAATCATTTCGAAAGCTGGTATGGCACCGCGTTTTTTGTATTTCGGGTGTGGCAGGCGCGTATATGGCAGGTCGAAAGAGGCATCAATCTCCTCCGTTGTCATGGGCGGCTCAGGGGGATTCACCACCACCAACTGCTCGCCGTGTCGCTGCACCAGCGTAGCCGCTTCGATTTTGTTACTCTCACAGTCAATGATATGATAGTTTTCAGCCTCTGCCCGTTTGCTCTGTAGACACTCCTCATAACTGTGTAGTTCTATGGGGTTGCCCTGCAGGCGGACCTTTAGGTCCGCTACATACGACACCTGTGGCAATTGTCGACAAGCCTCGATGCCTTTACCTTTATCCAACAGCTTGGCAATCTTGACTATAGTCCTCTCCCCCATGCCGTAAAGCAATAGGTCGGCAGGTGTATCCATAAGGATTGACGGGAAAAGCCTATCATCCCAATAGTCGTAATGTGCCAGACGTCGCATCGAAGCCTCAATGCCGGCGATGACGAGAGGCACATCCGGGTATATCTGTTTGAGGATGCGCGAATAGACGTATGTGGCACGGTCGGGGCGGAAACCTACCTGACCGCCAGGAGTATAGGCATCGTCATGACGCAGCCGTCGTGCGGCGGTATAGTGGTTCACCATGCTGTCCATAGCTCCGCTAGTCACTCCGAAAAAGAGACGTGGCGACCCGAACTTGCGGAAGTCACGGAGGTCGTCACGCCAATTAGGTTGAGGAATGATGGCGACGTGATAGCCGGCAGCCTGAAGGGTGCGTCCTATAACGGCGGTACCAAAAGCGGGGTGGTCAACATAGGCGTCACCGGAGACGAGGATGACATCGACAGCATTCCATCCGAGCCGTTTCACCTCCTCGAGGGTTATGGGGAGATGGGGGTGAGGCACAAGGTTCACTATTCGATGGCTTTGATGCCTGGGAGGATTTTGCCTTCGAGGTACTCGAGCATAGCACCACCTCCAGTAGAGACGTAGCTCATCTGGTCGGCAAGGTGCATCTGCTTGACAGCTGCCACCGAGTCACCACCACCCACGGCAGCGAAACAACCTTGTTTGCAAGCATCGGCGACGCTTTGAGCGATGTCGCGCGTGCCCTTGGCAAAGGTGTCGAGTTCGAATACGCCGGCAGGACCGTTCCAGAGGATGGTCTTGCTCTGCATGATGATGTCGCGGATAGCTTTGCAGCTCTCGGGACCACAGTCCATGCTCTCCCAACCGTCGGGTACTTCGCCGCTGGGTACAATCTGTGTGTTGGCATCATTGCCGAACTTGTCTCCGATGACGCTATCAACAGGCAGGTAGTACTTAACACCTATCTCATCCATACGGCGCATCAGCTCGCGTGCCAGGTCAAGCTTGTCGTCCTCGCAGATACTGTTGCCAATCTTTCCACCGAGGGCTTTGGTGAAGGTGTAGCGCATGCCGCCGATGATAATCATGTTGTCAACTTTGTCGAGCAGGTTCTCGAGGATACCAATCTTGCTGCTTACCTTTGAGCCTCCAATGATGGCTGTGAAGGGACGCGGCGGATTCTGCATCAGCTTCTCAAGGTTGCGCACCTCGTTCTCCATAAGGAAACCAAAATATTTGTCATTGGGGAAGAATTTGGCTATCACTGCCGTAGAGCTATGTTCGCGATGAGCGGCGCCAAAGGCATCGTTGATGTAGCAGTCTCCCAGTTTCGAGAGTTGTTGAGCGAGAGTCTCGTCGCCCTTGGTCTCACCGGGGTAGAAACGAATGTTCTCGAGTAACATCACTTCTCCTTCTTTCAGTGAGGCGGCCATAGCTTCGGGTTCGCCACTGCCCAACAGAGCCTGAGTGAACTTGACGGGTCTGCCGGTGAGTTCTTCCAAGTGTTTGGCGACAGGCTGTAAGGTGAATTCCGGCTCGAAACCACCCTTTTTCGGGCGGCCGAAATGGGCCATGATAATAACAGAAGCACCGTCGGCAAGAAGTTTGTTGATTGTGGGCATAGACTCCCGCATACGT